>Ga0316204_10000888_pt1 | contig 94142 bp, 98 predicted proteins | sample 6monrhotite_MG_2_FD_205661 | JGI IMG/M metagenome (GOLD analysis project Ga0316204, IMG submission 205661) | Microbial mat bacterial communities from mineral coupon in-situ incubated in ocean water Damariscotta River, Maine, United States -... | ecosystem: Environmental > Aquatic > Marine >... | reverse complement strand
CAAGTAAGTGAATACAAACGGTTAGAAGCTGAAGCGGAATCAGAAAATAATAAACAACCTGAAGGGGAAAAAGATAATGCCAAAAAACCCGAATGAATCACTATCTAATAATCATGCTCTTTATGTCGGTGTATCTGGTTCGGGTAAAACTCAGGCGCTGGCGCAAAATGTACATCTTAAAAATAAAAGTGCACGTGTGATTTATTGGGATACACATCATAGCTTTAAAGCTGATCATTACAATACAATTCCAGAACTTCTGAAGGCGCTAAAAGTTGCTGAATCAAAACGCGGTGGATATCGCATTGCATACGGTGGTGAAAAATCACCTGAAGCATTTGATAAATTATGTCGTTTGGTTTTTGCGGTTATTGATGGTAATAAACCGCATGTATTTGTAGTCGATGAGCTGGCAAGTATCACGACCGCAATTGCAAAAGATAATAGTCCGCTGGGTGATCTATTGCGCGAATCAAGAAAATTTGGATTGGTTATTTTATTGTCGGCAACCCGTGCTGCAGAGATTCCTAAAACGGCATTTACTAACTGCCCACATAAAATAATCGGTGCCCAGGGCAGTGTATCTGATCAAAAAACAATGTCTGATTTTTTGCGGATTGATCATGACCTATTAGCCGATACAGAGCTTGAAGACCTGAATTTCTGGTATAAAGAGCCTAAAAAATTGGCAGTTAAATACCGTGTGAAGTACAAAAAACCACCACTCTAATTTTACTTTTGACCTATAGGCCAGACGGCTAAAAAAGGAACCTCTCGGGGTTCCTTTTTTTATGTTTGTGATTAATGCTTTTAAACAGTAGAAACATTTATTTTTATTAAAAAAATCAGGGTTAAGCATTATGAATGGTGCAGTTCAAGGTCTAACAAGAAATATAAATGTGACAACGGTGGTTAGCGTTGTTGCAGGTATGGCGGTTTTCGGTGGCATTATGTATGTTGCTGTGAAATCAGGTATTAAGCCACTTAAGAAAGCGGCATCAATTGCAAAGGGAGCGGCTAAATAATGTCATTGCGTCCAATTACAGATATCTCTCCGGTGGTGCCAGGCGGTACCGTAACAATAACCTTGCCACTTGGCATGACGTATCATCAAGTTCAGATGTTGCGTACAAATTTAACAGCAGCACAATGCACACAAGTGCAGGTCTATATCGGAACTAAAGTGGTTCAGGAATTTGATGACCTGGAAGAAATGGCGGCGTTGAATGCGTATTATAAACGACCTCAGACAGGTAATTATGATTCGTTCTGGTTTGATCGTCCTGAACTGGATGAACAAGACCGTGAAATTACAGCCATTGGTACACTTGATGTCAGTAATTTTCAGATCAAATTTAAAGTGGCTGCGGCTGCGGTTGCACCTTCAATTTCGGTTCGTGCTGATCGGTCTATTGGTACGCCTCTTGGCGTATTTACAAAAATTAAACGCTCACCTTATCCAATAACTTCAACGGGTGAGGTTGATTTAACACGTATGCCTAAGATCGGAAAAGTGATTGCAGAGCATTATAAAAAAGCTACGGATGATATGACAGCTTTGCGTGTGGTGCGTGATGAAGTTGACCAGATCGAATCCAGTATTGTTGACCTGGAAGAATTTCAGAAACAATATGGCCGTGTACCTCAGGCATTTTATGTGCATAACGAGTACACGATTAAAGGTGATATCACACGCGCCTTAATTGTTGATCAATATGACCCGATGCCTGGTGAAGTTCGCGGCCGTCCTGTGCAGGAATATTTTGCAAAGGCAACGGTTGCAACAGCGGAAACGATCGTTCTTATCACTGAACACCTTGATAGTTTAAGCGGTTCATAACGTCAATATTTGAGAAGGTTTTAGTATGTCTGTATTAGATGATTTAATTGCAGCCGCTCGTGATGTGAAGATTGCTAAGGCGCAAAATCCGCGAGCGGTTCAATCAGTACAACAAAGACAAGTTGAAGCTCGTCATAATGCTGGTGTAGTTCAAAATGAGCAACCACGACCAGCAACAACGGCGGCGACCAATTTTATGTCAAAAATCCCAGGTGGTAAAACGACCTTATTTGCATTAGGTGGTTTACTGGCTGCTGGCTTTGTTGTGAAGAAGGTTCTGTAATGGCTGGCGCGTCTGCTGCACAAGGTGACGGAAATTCCAGTTCCGGCGGTGATGCGGGTGACATTAAAACCGGCGCGATATCATTTGGAAATATAAATTCAGGTGGTGCGGGTGGCTTTAATCCATTTGCTAAACAAACGGCCTTTTCTGGTTTAACCAATAACCCTATTAACATGATCGTGCTCGGTGGTGTGGTATTGGGTGGTATATGGCTCTTCAAGAAAAAGTAATTCGTCAGGCTAAATGGAGCAAGGAAGCACAGGCCGGATTGAGTGTTGCTCTGGATGGGTGTGAAGGCCTGTATAAATATGAAGTAAATGAAGGGATATCTCAGCTCTATAAAATCGGTGCTGATTCGTGGGCTATTTTGCGGGTTGAAAGGGATATCAATACAGACGAGATTATTCTAGTCGGTTGTTGTTACCAGGGAAAAAAATATTTAGATTTTGCTGATTATATTATTGATAAAGCAAAGTCATTAAAAATCAGTTTAATTCGTGTTCATAGTAAGCGACCAGGTATAGGCCGGTGGCTCATCAAAAAATTAAAGTTTCATGTATCAGAAGTGCGAGACGATGAAACAATTTACTTGTTAAAGGTTTAAATTATGTCTGGTGGTGGTAAAACTAAAACGAGTACTAGCACGACTATTGATAGTCGTACTAATAATCAGCAAGGCGAATTCAATCTATCGGGTGACGGTAACGCGGTCAGTATTGTTGATGGTGGCGCCTTTGAATTTGGCTCTGAACTTGGCGCTCAGGCGTTTGAGTTTGGCGCGGGTTCGGTCGATGGTGCTTTTGATTTATCGCGCAGTGTTGTTGACTCGGCCCGTGATACTAATCGCATGAATCTTGACGCGGCTGTAAAGCTTGCCCAGGGCGCACAACATAATGCAGATCAGCAAAATATACGATCTTTTCAATTTGCAAAATCAGCGAGTGCCCCTGATAAATTTGACAATCAAAATGTTAAATACATTGCCGGTGCAGCTGCTCTTGTAGTTATTGGGTTGATGTTTAGAGGGCGTGCATAATGCCTGAGATTGTAGTGGTTCCTGCTAATAGTTCAGTTGAGTATGGGTTTCCAGCGCGTTATCTTTTTGTAAAAGATATAAGTATAGCTGGGGCTATTTTTACCCTTAAAGCAAATGGTGATTCTTTTAGTATCAACGAAGAAATGGAAAAGAGTAGTAAAATATCTGGATTGCCAGAAACTCTCACAAGCTGGGAGTTTGTTAACGATACAGCGGTAGAGTTAACTATCATTATAAAAGCCGGCCTTGTTTATTATGAAGAGGATAAAATTGTTGGTGATATTAATTCATTAACAACGCCGGCTAATAAATCTATAGAGGGTAATCAATTTATTGCTGGGGCAAGTCAGTCGCCAGTAGTAGGACAATATTCACAAATAGCACTTAATAATCCATTATCAAGCGGTGTCGAAGTAGTTGTTAGTAAAATGGAATTGTATTTTGATACTAATGCGATGATTGCATTTTATGATAATGTTTCATTTGCTGCATTAGGGCTAACAAATTTATCAACTATTTTAAGTGATAATTATAATAAATTATCATCGGGTTTAACAGGTCAAGCAACAATGCATTATGGCTCTAACGTTGGATATGACAATACAAAACAAAAAGGGTTTTTAACTCATGGCGGGTTCGCTTCGATTAGTGTTTTAGATAGCTCAAAACCCATGCATATAGAAGAAGGTTATGCTTTAGTTATAACTGGTAGTGTAACAAATAAGCCTGCAAATGCTACATTAGAGTGGAGTGAATAGAAAATGGAAACTAATATTATATTATTAGGTATTATGGCGTATTTACGAAAGCAAAATCATCCACAAGAAACGCCTTTTGAGATTCAAACACACGTTATTGAAGATTTGGCGTTAATTAAAACAGCGCTAGAGGCGACGGATTTAGAACCGTTAACGAGGGGCGCGAATAATGCCGCGTCTCCTGCTTAGTGTTATAACAGTAGGTTCAATCGGGTTAGCTTATTATTTTTCTATGAATAAAAATAAAACAATTTCTAAGAATGGTTTGAACTTATTGAAACAGTTTGAGGGCTGGCGTAGTCAGGTTTATTTAGACTCGGCTGGTCTTCCAACTATTGGGTATGGTCATCTTTTAAAGCCTGGTGAATTTTTTGATATTATTACAAAAGCTGAAGGTGAGTCTCTCTTAAAAAGTGATGTCGCTGAAGCTGAAAATGCCGTGAATGATAATGTCAATGTTGCGTTAACTCAAAACATGTTTGATGCTCTTGTCTCGTTTGTATATAACATCGGTGCTTATAATTTTGCATCATCTACATTATTAAGAGTTTTAAACGAAGGTGATTATGAAGAAGCGCGTCGTCAATTATCAGTCTGGAATAAAGTAACCGTTAACGGTGTTAAGGTGGTTAGTCAGGGCTTGGTTAATCGTCGTCAACATGAGCAGGATTTATTCGTATGAGCTGGTTTAATCTATTTGGTGATGTTAAAGAGCTGGCTTCTGAAGCGATTGAAGACCCTGATAAACGAAATCAGTTAGCCGCTAAAATCGACGAATTACAGCAAGTCGTTTATATGAAAGAGCTGGATTCTAAAACTATTCCGTGGGTGGATGCGCTGCATAAAATGAGTCGGCCGCTTATCGCAGTGGTGACAATAGTGGTTAGCGGTATTGTTGTTAGTTTGCATCCTGATATCGATATTATGAAATTAATGACGGTGCTCGGTGGTGGTGGTGCGCCTGGTCTGCTTTATACTGCGATTAAAGGGAAGGGCAAGTGATACCAAAACCAGATACCATTAAAAGTGTGCTTATGCTGGCCGGTATCGGTGGTGCCTTATATTTAGCGTATAAAGCTAAAAAGGGCACAGATCAATTTGTTAAACAAGCTGAAGTCGCAGTGACTAAAACATTAAACCCCGCAAGCAGTGAAAATGTTGTTTACACTAATACGCCTAACTTTATTAAAAGCGGATTTAATTCCGTGTTTGCCGGATTGGATTCTGTCGGGTTGTTGCCGAAATGATGAATGGATTAATTAAAGGGCTTAAAAGTATTAAATCGCCTGAGCTAGGCAAAGAAATTGGTCTGGCAATTGTGGCGGGTGTTTTTTCTTATCTAGCCACTGAAGCTTTAATTTATTATAAAAATAAAAACAAAAAAGAAAATTAAATGGATGAAATATTTAAGGTGCTGGCGGCGGGTGGTGATGTCTTTACAATTGCGGTCGTTGTTTACCTGGTTAAATTAGATCGGCGCGTCCTTGCGCTGGAAATAAAAAATAAACTCATTAAAAGTTAATTATTGTTTGATCGCGCTGCTTAATGTGAAGGTGTCGAGTATGTCATTGTCAGCAAGATAAACAAGTGTATCCTCTGTTATTGTCGTATCATCCAGTAAAGCCAGTCCTGTATAAACCCCATTAAAACCGCCGCAATTTGTAACCGTTAAACTAATGGTGTACTCGTTTTTAGTGGTGTCAATCGTATTTATTGTGCCGGAACTCGCGCAACCTGAAACGCTCGTACTGGTTATATTTCCACTACCGTCAATTGTATGGGTCATCGTGCCCGTGTTCTGTGTGAACGTGGTATCTATCCACGTGCCCGCAAGTTTAGAAAGATTAGCAGGGCGGTTGTATATTCCCGCGTCAACTAGGGTAAAGGTGCCGCTTATGCCATTGCTGGTGTAGGTGCCTGAACTGGTCGCGGTTAACGTTGCTGTTAATGAAGGGTCGGTTAAGGTTGCACCGCTATAGGTGCCGGTTGCGCCTTCTTCAAAGTCAACACCTGCCCAGCTGCCATTCGATGCAATGATAATGGCGAATACATCCGCCGCACCGCCGGCCGGTGTAAAGGTGCCGGTATAAATACCAGGTGTAAAACTAAAGCTGGGTGCTGGCGTGCTTGAACCGCCACCACCACATGCAGATATGAAAAGACTAACCAAAGTTGATAAGATAAATTTACGCATTTTTTAATACTCCGTATTGCAGTTGTTTAGATATCATTTCATAAGATATCGATTTGTTAAAAGGGATTACATTTTTAGGGACTAGTTTCTTATGGTCAACAATTAAAAGTTTTTTTCTCATAAAATCATTTTCCCTGGTTAAATCATTCAGCTTTAAATCAAGGCATCGGTTGTGCTGGTGTAGATGTGACCAGGCATTAATTTGAGACGGTTTAATCGAGTCGTTCTTGCAGGCAGGTGAGCCGGTTTTTATTAATCCTTCGTTGATCGGGTGAATGTGCCAGCCTGACCAGGTATCCGATAATAGATAACCAGCGGCACAAAATGCCACCAGGTAAAGCCATTGAGGCGCGCTATTTTCATTACAATAACGGCGGATTGATCGCTCAGATTTGCCGGTTATTTTTACTAAATCGAGTCGTTCGAGTCCAAGTCCTGTCAGAAATTCGTTAAAATTACGGTACTGAAAGCCGATGTTATGGGGTAAAAACAAACTTTTTTTAAAATAATTCACGTGATAAATTTCCTTTAAGTGCAGTTAATATTCCGTTGTTCATTTGGATTTTATCAATTTTAGTAAATTGTAATTTAAGTAGAGTTTTTGATAAAAAGCTATAACTTGATTGGATTAGACATTTTGCCGCATTTTTTCGGCGGCGTTTTCGCATAAGTATATGTGCATAATGTATATTATGTTAAATAGAATAATTGGCTATTTCCTCCAGTAAATACGCATGGACTATATCCCCTCTATATCGACTGTTGGTATTGTGTTTGAGATTAAAGATTTACTTGTTTTCATAAAACCTGCCTACATTATAAAGATGATTCAGACCCTAAGTATTATTAATGCCACGCATAAGCTCAGTAACCTTAACGCTTTCTGGTAAGAATGCCTCTTTCATAACGTTAATCGTTTTATCAGGTCTTGCATCGCCACACATAAACACATCAAATGCTGCATAACCTTTTTCTGGCCAGGTATGTACACTTATATGAGACTCAGCTAATACTGCTACTCCAGAGATACCACCAGTAGGTGTAAAGTGATGTAAATGTATATGGAGTAAATGAGCGCCCGCTTCTTTTACGCTATCACGTAAAACATTTTCCATTAGCTGCAAATTATCAAGACTACTAGCTCCCCATAGATCAATTATTAAATGACAACCTGCAAACACAACACCTTCACGTACCATAAAGTGATCGGTCGCTTCTTCAGCTGAGTTGTTCTGATTATGTATGGGCCATTGAGGGGTATTTGTTTTAATGAGTCTTTTAATATTTGACTGTTCTGTTTTCATTAAAATATCTCTAAAGTAAAGATTGTAAAAACTGCAGTATTTATTACTCTACGTAAGTGGAAGAACATTTATTCCACCTTCCAGCTGTAATCTAAATATTGCGTTACCAGGCATGGTTGCATAATTGTATTTATACAATTAGATTTAGACGTTAACTCTCCTTTACCAAAAGCAAAAGAAGCCATCATCAGTTCAGGCGTTATAAAATCTGTATTGACGGGGAATTCTGATAGTTTGGCTAATTTCGATTTTATGTTCTCAGAAGATGAGTTATTTTTCCAGGCAAGGTAATAACCCCAGTCTCCAAATGAAGGTATATTCTGACGATACGGCAATGAAGATAGCCCGGCAGCTTCAAGTGTATTACCAATGGTTAAAAAAGCTTCTTTAGCATGGTATGGTGAAGTTGATTGAATGGAAACGAAAGCGTGTGGAGACATGTGTTGTTTTAACTGTCTATAAAATTGCTTACTATATAATTTACTTAGCTCAACAGATGACGGGTCTGGAAAATCGATTATAACCACATCCCATGATTTATCAGTTTGATTTTTAATAAACAAATCAGCATCTAAATTATATACATTTATTGATGCAACCCATTTTGATTCAGCTGTACCCTCTTTTGTTACATTGTCAGCTTCCATGTAGAGTCCTTTAACATTAACACTTTCAATCCCTTCAGCATTTTGTACAAATAGTCGAGCGTCCTTAAAAGCATCTTTGTTTAATTTTCGTAAATGGTCGTTCTTAGATGCAATTTTTACCATTTCAGGATCCAGATCTACGAGTGTGATTGATTCTACTCCTTGATACTTTAATACTTCACGAAGCGCTAAGCCATCTCCACCACCTAGAATGAGTACATGTTTTATGTTTGGAGAAACAGTCATTACTGGATGCACTAACATATCGTGATACCGTTTTTCATCTAATGATGAGAATTGGGTATTACCATTTATATATAATCTGATATCGCCCAATGATTTGTTTTCTGTAATGACTAAATGCTGGTATTTAGTTGTTGCTTTAAAAACTATTGGATCATCGTAAAATTGTTGTTCAAATAGATCACTTATGTCTCTATTATTTAATAAGCCAATTATTAGAACACTCGCCGTAAATGTTGCAACTGTAACAGGTATTAAACGGTGCTTAATAACACGTGTATGCATGAAATAAATTATTGTAAGTAAAGCTACAACGAAATTAAATCCTGCAACAATAAAACTGATTTCAGTTAATGGGTAATTCTTTAATAAGTACTTTACCCATATAATAGCGCCAATAAACGCACCAACGTAATCCATTGCGTACACAATGGTTAAGTTTGTTTTTAATTTTATTTTATTCTGATCAATTATCCTCATTACAATAGGTATTTCAAAACCTATTAAAAAGCCAATTGATAAAACAAAGAAGTAAAGAACCAGGTAGAAATGATCTTCCATGTAACCATAGGCACCATAGATTGCTAATGGTGCTAAGCCACCAAGTAATGCCATGAGTACTTCGACAGTTATGAATTTGTTGATCAGATTGTTATCTGACATTTTACTTTGTACAAATCCAGAAACACCCATCATAAGCATCATACAGGCAATTATGATAGAAAATTGTTCTATTGAATTACCTAATATGTATGTTGTGATAGTCGCTAATACATATTGATTAACCAGTCCACTGGCACCGGTTGAGAACATGCAAAATGCGAGTAATACAGGTAAATAACGAGGGGTATTCATTAAAGAATTGCCATACCAAGTATTAGAGCCATACCTACTTTAGCTAGTGATAACTGAACTGCTGCGACACGTTGATCGTTAATGATTATGTCGCTAACTTTGGTTGATGTTATTATTAATTTATCTATCAATAATTCAAATATGTAAAGCAAAATCATGCCAGCTGCTGCTGCAACTAAATACTCAATTAATGCATCAACAGGACTTTGAGCAAGGCCATTACCTGTTATTGCGCTTTGCAAGATCAAACCGTATGCAATTATTTTTCCGGATAAATATATGCCGGCTGATAAATTCATATCTTGAACACATGCAACAGGATTTATATTACGTGCTAATACTTTCTCATATAATAATACTAATAATATCATTGTAATTTGACCGGCTATAAAATATATAACCGATGAAAGTAAACCACCGTCATCATCTTTTATGCTTGCATAGGCCAGTATACCTGTCATTACAAGCGTACCGAATTCTACTAAACCAATGGCTATATTTCCCTCCTTCAGCTCTTTTGTATTATCAACTTTAGGTAATACCGCTTTATCAGTAACAAGGAGAGAGACAACCATAAAACCAATTGCAACTAATCCATAGAGTGTTGTATTTATAAGGTCTTTAAACAAATCAGGGTGACTATTACCTGACATAACGCCTATCATGGCTATAGCTAATCCTAATTGTGCGCCTGATCTTCTTAGGCCAACAGCCATATTCCCATCAGCTATCTGGTCGTCTGCAGAATAATGTTTTGCTGATCGTATATTCAGGATGTATTTCATTATTGTAGCTAATCCCAGATAAATCAGAGCATATAATATGTAATACATATATTGTTCGATATTCATTGAACTTCCTCTTTATAAAATTAAATTATTTTCCGCCGCCAGCAGCACCACGACTTCTCGATGATGACCCAGCTCCACGAATAGATGTTTTAGATCTTGATGAGTTACCCGTTTTAGAAGCTCTAACTTCACCTGGATTACGTTTTGCATAATCACTATTCTGGTAACGTGTATTTGAATATGTAGAAGAGCCGTAGGTACCGTATTCATTATTACGACCGTAATAGGCTTTGCCGCGTGTTCGACTATTATATGAAGACCAATCATTGTAACCATACCGTCGTGAGCCACCTATATGGCCAAACATGCTATACATGCCGTAGTAGTACCAAAAAGAACTCCCGTTTGAATGTCTCCATTCACCGTATTGGTTAGAACCTGTTGGTACACCATTTTTCATTACGGGTGTTGCAATATTTGCTATGCCTACAGGTTGTGCTTCAGATAACGCATCATCTTCATATAAACCGTAAGGTTTAGTTAGAATAGCCATACCAAGGTTGTCGTAATCTTTCCAGAAACTTGTTTCATCAACCTTTACCCATGTTCCCTCTGTCATTTTGTCATTAACAATTTCAATGTATTTGTGATACGTATTAACATATAGTTTATTAATCCAGTAATCAGCATAATTATCACCACGTGGCCACATCCATTGTTTTTCAATTCCAAGTGCATTCCATTTTGCTTCGGGAATTGATAATTTAAAATTTATGCTAGACCAGCCTGGGCGCATTGTCGCTATGGTATTAAGATTCGATGTGTCGAAATATTCATAAACTTTATCGTCCACCTGAGATGGTGGGTAATTTCTTGATGATCCTTCACCGCAATACTCACCTTCACACCAATTTGCTCGGCCCACTACAACAAAATACTCTATACGTTGATCAGCTAAAACTTTCGTATAACTTTTATATAATTGATCTAATTTAATACCAGTAGTATTTTGATAATCACTTATTGTTTTTAGTGATCGAGATACATTGACACTTTCATCACCTAATATTGCGTAATTGGCAGCATCTCTCTTAACAAATTCATTAGTAACTTTGTTTTTTGATGTTTCTGCCTGATTCACAAAATCATTTAGTTTATCGATACGACTTATAATGTCTTCCTGTTTTTTTGGATAGTCGTTATAGGCCTGTCTGGCTTTATTTGTTAACTCCAGCTGAATGTTTTTTATCTTTGAATATTCACTGTTAACCTGTTTGTGTATTGCTGGAGCGGTATTTCTGGTTTTAAGTAAGAAAGCAATACGCTTTTCTATATTCATAGCAGCCGATGATGACGATTTAATATGAGAATTGAATTTCACAATAAGAACTGCAAAAGCACTTGTTTCTTCGGGGTCATCACGCTCAAGCATGGGTAATAGTTTTAGCGTATATATCTCCTGAGCTGTTTTATACTCATTTTCTGATTTAACTAAAAATTTAGACCATTTCTCATTCTCTAAATATGGCTTTATAAATTCCCATTCTGAATTATTCTTTAAATTGTCAAAATAACTATGCTTCGTTTTGATTAATTCTGCCTGTTGAATTAATCTATATGGCATGCTTTCAACCTGGTGAACTTGCCCGTCTGGTAACCCTGCGCAACCACTTAATAAAAACATAGCAATTATCAGACTTAAAAACCTGAATATGCATTTGTTATAATGTTTCAATTTGTTCTCCATAATTTGATTTTCATAAAAAGTGTTTGTAAGGCCACTTCTTATAATCCTATACGAAATTTTTACTAAAAATTATGTCCCTTCAATTTGAAGAACAACTATAGATTGACTTTTAATGGGGTGACTTAGAAAAGCTTCTCGTTCAGGACGGTCATCGTTATCTTCATGCCATGTTTCAACGGTTAAACATTTTCCATTATTAGCTTCAAACTCATAAGCTCTCATGGGTATGCCTTCTTTCTCTGTTGTGTCTTTATAAAACAGTCCAGCCCATGTATCGTCTTCACTATACGCATACGTGGTACCGTCTACGCTAACTTCTCCCTCTTCTTCATCGGCTATGTATTCGAGATCTTTACGATTTATATTTTTACCATTGTATTGAATATCTCGTAATTTAATCATTGCATCTGTTTGACAAATTTCTAAATTGTCGTCTATCTCCCATTCAATATATGTAGACTCACCGGTATTGAGAGAAAAGAGTTCTAATTCTGTTATCCAATAATCATTCTTTCTACGTTTGAAGTTATTCCACTTTACATCGAGATACATAGATTTATTTATTACTTTCCATGTCTCACCATTAAGATCAATATAGCCGCCCTTATTTAGTGAAGTAATATCAAGTTGAGAACGGTCTTTTTCAGCAACAGGGTTTAAACCTCTTATTGCTTTCAATCGATTTGTTATATCTATCATTAATCTTTATCCCTTATCCTTGCTAACAACTTCCGCTTCGATGACTTTTTCATTATCATTTGCATCTTCACGTGAATCACGCATACCCGCTGCCACAGGTGATAATTCAGCCGTCATTCTTGCTAAGCGAGCACTCGCTTCACGTGCTTTGAGTGTGCTTGTTGCCATTGTTTCGTTAGCTGTTTGAACCGCATTCATCAACTGATCAAATCCCTCTTCCATTTTCTCTAATGCAATAACGGGGTTGTTATACATATCTCCTACTTCAGTGGCTGCTTTATTAACTGCTGCTGCATTCTGTGCCATCATATCTCCCAGTCCTTCCTGGAAACCTTGAACTGCTTTTTTAACAGTATCCTGTTTTGCAAGTGCTACTTGAATTCTGAGAGCATTAGTCATCACCATAGGGCCAACTGTTAGCGCACTGTCAATTTGCTCACTTAATAATTCATTAGTCGATACTGTCTGGTCTATACTGATAAAAAATTGAACAGCTGCTTGCTCCATTGTTCGCAGATCACGAATACGTCTTGCAGCTTTGTTTTTAACAGATGATAATTTCTGCACTTCCTGTAAGTCAGATGTATCTACGGTACTTTCTTTTTTCTCTATATCCTCTATAAACAATTCACCGATATATATCTCAGATTGAATTTCTTTCTGCGCGCTTTCTATTTCAGTATATTGATGTTCTAACTCAATGCTTGTTTCTAGCAGGTCATCCTTGCCCGCTCGGAGTCCTGACAAAATTCCATTTACATGTTTTTGCATGGGTTCATATCGGTGAACAAACCGTGCAATTGCTTTGCGCTTCACACCTTTAGGCATCCATGAGAACCACCACGCATTACTTAATGAATGCGGATTCAAGTCATCCATTGCAGATCGCAGTTCTAATAATTTCTCACCGGTAGGTGATTTACCATCCAGACCTTTTAATAATGACGCTACACTATTGGTCATTAGATCGTTTGCAGCGGCCATCTTTTTTTGTGAGTTACCACCAATACCATCGATAACTCGCATCATCGCAGGGCCGGATTTTTCTTTTACTTCTGTAATAAGTGCAACCGATCGATCTTTCATACTATTCAGATCGATTTTACTTGCCCATTTTGGTGCTTTTTTCTGAGTATCCATAGTCCCTCTCATATTAGACATCGAAACGTCGTTTCAAAAACTTTGCTTTAGTATTAAATTCGTTTGTTTTACGTTGCTTTAATATATCATTAACATCATCTAGTTCTGACTTCATACCAGATAAAGATTCAATTACATTGTCGATCGTAGTTTGATCGTGCTTTTCATCTTCACTTAATGAAAGGTACGGCTTAATTGACTTCTCGGGTAAATATTCTGTGGCCATGCGATTGATGACCCATGCTAATTCGCCATCCGGGCTTGCATCATTTACTTTAGGAAGAAGCTCAATTAATTGATCTATGATCTCTTCAAATGAATCCCTCAAATTTACGGGCATTATTGACTTACGCAATGTGATATTAATATTAAGCAGTGACTCAATACCCAGTTCACTATCATTTTTTGGCTCTACTTTATTCTCAGGGCTAGTTTTACTATCTTTCTCCTTATCAGTATTCTGATTGAGTATAAAGTAAGCGATTAAACCCCCGACCACACCAGCAAGTCCACTAAAAATCAGGCTTATAAAGAAAGAGAGAAGGATTGTAATACTGATTATAATTAACACTATAATCATAAAGATTTTATTATTCATATATTTCCATTATCAATTCTATTTGTTTGTCTTAATTATTAAATAGATAGTAACAAACTACCTGACGTATAAGAATTCTTATATAACCTTTCAGTCACTTGTTTCCTGGTTTTCTTTAATGTACCTGTTGTTTTTATAATTTCATTTAATAACAGTTCAATTTGTAAGTATTATTTAAACTCAACTAACAAGAGTACGTTTCACATAACGCCCGTATTTGGTATGTTTCATATGGTTAATTTTTAAACGAATATATAAAGTATTTACTTTAAGTTGCAAAGCGGTATACATGTATATGCTTTTAGTGCTTCGTAAAAACAGGCAAGTGTTTTACTATATACAACCCAAACTTAATGTTAAGCTATTTTAGCTTAAATACAATATAATCAATAAGTTACAAGGTTTTTCTCAGGTAAGTTCAATGTTTTACGGATTTAGCGTATCTACTATACACCAGCTCGGTGTAAATCCAGATTTAAGTTTACATAAAACCCAGGTGTTTACTGTATAGATGCATTTTTTGAGTATGAGGGAATAATTAAGTTCAACAGTGAGTGGTTCATAGTTAAAGGAGTGGACTGGTCAACAATAAGGTTTCTTAGTACTGATCTATTTAAATTTAGGTTGTATGTTATAAAAGCAATGACCTTTGATTAAGGTCATTGCTTAAATGTTATTGCCTGTACAGAGATATTGCCTGTACAGAGTTTTATTTGGTGAAATACATATAATCTTTATCAAGTGAGTAGGTCCAGGGCAAACCAGCGTTCTTCCAGCCGTTTTTCATTCGTTTACCCTTGTTGTTGCCTTCTTTTAATTTATCACCTTCATAACCATCAACCACGGTATATACCTTTGTGTAACCATTATCAGCTAAAGTATTGGCAACGGTTGCACTGCGTTTTCCTGAGCGACAGATTAAAACAACTGTATCTGATTTTTTAAGACCTTTTTTAGTGAGAGCTTTTGTAATATCTGCAACAATATTTTTATTAGGTTCACGTCTGTAACGGTGTTTTTTATCATTCCAGGCCGTTGTATCCATGAATACGGCAGGTATATGGGCATCCATTAATGTTGTTGCGCCTAGATAGTTTAATTCTGATGGTGTGCGAATATCAATAAATAGCGTTTTATCCATATTAGAATTTACTTTTTTATAGGCCTGTTCAGCTGTTAAATATAACCCCAGTTTCGTCTGCTTCTTCTTGTTTAAAGTAGACCAGTCTTGTGCAAATGCCATATTTGATAATAAACTTAATGTTACTATCGTTATAATGGTTTTTATCATTTGTTTGTGTTTTTTTAAAATCATGACTCTCTCCAGTTTTGATTATGAATACTAATTATTTTTATAATAAATCTAAGCAAAATTATAGGCATGTTGTGGAATTTTTTTACATCTAATGCTTTTCTGATTGAACCAGTTGTCGGTTAATGGCTCATACCAGTTTCTTTCACTTCGGTTGTAAGGTGGAATGAAAAAATCAAGCATTCGACATTCATTACTTGTGGCTCTGAGTGCATGAATATTTCCTTTGTCAGGCGTGAGTATTGCCATGTCCCCTGCTTTTAGTAAGCGATGTGATACCAGAGTTAGTTCAGAAATGCTCTGATCTTCTGTTACAGTATGTTTACCGTTTTCACTTTTGTTTACGGAGTTATGGGTTTCATCAAATAACCAGACTTCGGTTTCACCGCTGAGTATTCTTAAAATGCCGGTTGCACCGGGATGGTCATGTAACTGAACGACTTTATTTTTATTGATATTAAGTATTCCGCCATTTAAATATTCTGTTTTAACTAAACGTTGCCATAACCAGTATTGATTACCGGTTTCATATGACTGCTCAATGGCTTGTTTAAAATAAGTAGAGCTAATATCCAGATCTTTTAAATATTGAAGACTTAATTTTTCCATTTCATTTTGAGAAACCAGTTTATTATTTGACTCATTGGCCAGTTTATTCATTCGTTTGTAAAACTCGGGCCAGTCAATTTTTTCAGTTTGATTAATGTTAGCTGCTACTCCACCTGGAAATAGTAATCCATAAAATGCAGTCAATAATATTTGTCTGCGACTCATCATTTTAAGTTGTCTCTGTAACTGTAACAGGTGTTGTGTAGTCTGGATTGTTTGTTTTTGACTTTTGTTTTTTATTATCAGGCTCGCTGTTTTTACTTGATAAACGATCGAAATACCTAACTGTTAAATCATCATTGGCTGTTGTCATTAAGTCTTTAAAGCTGAAACCAGTAAGGCGCATGCCTCGTTTAATACTCCAGTAAAGCAACCATACAACTAATAGTCCATAAGCAATACCGACTAAAGCCTGTATTGTTGGGTCATGACTAAAAATATCTGGTACATGTTTTACTTTGGTAATAGTCGTTTCACGGGCAAGATCTTCCCAGAAATCCTGATATAAAGTATAAGGAAGATAACCTAGTATAAACCCGGGGAAAGCGGCAACCGCTGTCATATAACCTAAACCAAGTCGCATATAGGTTCTTATTTCGCAACCAATCATTGCAACAGAACCAAAACCCTGACATGCCGCTCCTAAAAGTAAAATCCAGGTGGGGTTCATTCCCAGGGGTAATTTAATGTCAAAGAATTGCCAGCCAATCATAATAGCTGCCCAAAGTAATAATATTTCTATAAATATGGCTGTAAAGGGAGACATAGATCTAAACATAACGCGGGTTGAGCCGGGAATTTTCCATTTCTTTTCGAAGAAGTTTTCCTTGTGTTCAAGACCCATAGAGATTTCTGGCGTCATAAAAGCACACTCTGTTCCGAAACCGGTTTTGGCCATACCCACACCTGCGACTATGCCAACTAATAATAACCAGAAAGCCATGCCCCAGCCTATTGCGCTGATTGCGTAGTTCCAGCCAAACAACCCGTCATCAGTTCCATAAATAAATGAACCAACGATCGCGTTCATAAAAAAAACAAACATAAAAATTAAGATTGATACCCTTAACCAGTCACGATTCGGCTTATAGTTTTTACTTGCCTGACAGGCAAGACCATCAAGTGCGAGTTTTCCACCTTTTTCAGCGCCTAGTTCTGAAGTCGCTTTATTTTCCTGTCCTTTAAACACATGCCCTATCTTCAATACGCTCATTAAATAAAAAGTTAAAAAGCCAGCAGGTAAAATAGCGGTTAGATAAAGTAGTGAAGCGGTAGACATTGATGGTAAACCACCAAGAAAGTGATGCGTGGTGCAGCCATGAGCAAGACGAGTTCCAAAGCTAAAAACAAAACCACCAAGAAAAGCTAATATCAGTTCCCTGGGGGGGTATTTAATCCAGCCACGGGATTCGCGTTCGGCTCTTGCCACTAACCATGCGCCAAGTACTACGCCAATTATTATCCAGTGTACATTTGGGTCATATCCACGTGACCACCAGTCTATGCCAGGGGCTACTGTTTGTTCTAATGCCGAGGTCATTTCTACTAAACCGGTTGTTAGACCAATCGGTTTTTCAAGCACAATATAATTCATGATCTCTGCAATACCAACGAAAACTCCGCTGATCCAGAAAGGCCATTGTTTGCGTAGACTTAACATTGTATGTCACCCAAATTATTTTAGTGTTTTAGAATTAACAACCGCCTTCTTCAGCAATACGAACAACTATTTTTTCAAACTTGCGCCAGGCATCTTTATTTTCGATATCAAGTTTTATGGCATTACGATAGGCTTCTAATGCCAGTGAAAGTTTTCTTTTCTTGGTGAGTTTATTGCCTTTTTCCATACAGTCTTCTACAGAACTACAGTTAACCTTAAATTCTACAGCCTGTACCAAAGGAGTATATAAGGGTATGGTAATAATAGCGGCCAATGTTATGGCAAGGATGTTTTTTTTAGTCATTTAAAAATACCTCTCATGTTTGGTATGTTATCTCACCAAGATACTACACTCCTTTTTTGTTATTTTGATATGAATCAATTCATGTGTTTTCCTCTTAATACGGATCAAGAGGCAGTGATTATTCGTCATGTTTTTAATCTATAGTTAGTGAAAACAATATGTTATATAATGCTTTTCTAATAAAGTTCACAAGGTTGTGCTGCTTTTAGAGATTAATAAGGCCTTTGCAAATCATGGTTAAAGAAACCAAATTACAGAAAACAGTTAGAAAGCAGCGTGAGACATTAGAAGAGTTATTATTTGACTCTATGTCTCATCTTGCAAAAGTGTGTGCAAAAGAAATGGATAATCAGCAGGCGCTGGAAGATTTTCTTTCTGTAGAAATGCGTAAAGCTGAATACTGCAAGTACCTATGGGTGGTTGATAAAACGGGACGTCAAATTATAGATGATGCTACTCGTACTGGTTTTAAGCGAGGCCAGATTGGTCGTGATCGAATAGCCCGTCCTTATATGCAACGCGCATTAAAAGGTGATGATTATTACCTTTCAGAAGCTTATATTAGCAGAAATCGGAAACGCCCTTCCCTGACTGCCATTAAAGCAATTCATAATGATGATGGAGTTGTCATTGGTTATCTTGGCGCTGATTTTGATTTACGTGAACTACCACAAACAGCTGACCAGTATGAAGATGACAATATCTGGAAACAGGTAAAGGGTGATCCAGCGATACGCAGTGGTTTGTTTTCGCAGCAGCGCACTGAAAGTGCGATGGATGCACAGATTGATGATATCTTAAGTCTTATTGAAGAGTTAATTCTTGCTAAAGGCGTGTTTCACGCTAAATTGCACTTTTCCAGTAGTCGTGCGACCTTATGGATGGTGGATAACCCATATAGCTACCAGATAATAAATATGGATGAGTTAAGTGACCCAGATATTTGTCTGGCATTTAAACACCAGGAATATTTTGACAAGGCGATCGTTGATCCTAAAAAAATACCATTAATTTTTCAACAATTTAAAGCATTACGTTTTGCAGATGAAACTATTTATTTGCGTGCAGCTTCTCTTAATGTTGTAAATGGAATGGTGGGTTTGAATTTTTCATGTGATGGTTCACATTATATGCATTACGATGAGTTTTTAGAAAAAAATATGGACTTCTGGTTTGGTGTTTAGTTAATTTAACTTCCCTGTTAATTATTGAGCCTATGTTTGTTACTAATAAGTCATGTTTGATAGTTGTCTTTGCGCTTTGCTAGCTATCTCTGGGTGAGTTGCTTTCAGCATGTCTATCAAGGTAATGGCTAACTCTTTAGCTGCGCCATTCTGAAAAGATTCATCCTGTTTATGAATAGTTAATAAATGATCTATTGCCTGTTCTATTTGGTGCATTGCGGTTAAACAAATAGCTAAATCAAAACGAGCCTGCATGTCTGATTTATCATCAGATATTATTTTTGTCAGGGTTTCAATGTCCTGTTTTTCTGACGCTAGTTTCGAAAATTCAAGCTGCCAGGCTATAGTCCTTCCTGTGTCACTTTCTTTTGCTGCGTCAGGTAATTTATTGAATAAGTCACTCGCCTGATCAAGTTGATTGATGTCGATGAATATTTGTACCATATCAAGCGCAACCTTTACATTGCCAGGTGCTTTTTGTATAGCCTCGGCTAGTAAGATGATAGCGCCTTCAGTTTCACCGTTCATGTGTTTACTTCGAGCCTGTTCGCGCATATCATCTATTTCATCGAAAATATTTAATCCTTTTAGTAACTGACGAGCTTCATCTTCAGTTATCATCCCTTCAGTTGTATTTGTTGTATTGCCGTTTTGTATAATATTTGTAGTCGGAACATTTTTTATTTTGAACTGATCACGTAATGAGGATTGTTCATAAATATCAACCTTGGCAAAGATAAACTGGCCTGCAAACTCTTTGGCTAATTTTGAAAAGACCTCAGCTGTCACAAAACAAAGTTCTGAGCTGGCATCCATGAATAGTACAATGACAGGTAGTTTGTTTGAATTTTGTATTACAGCCTCATTAAAGTTGGCTTCAGTAGTTTCAAATATATAAACGTCTTTTGACATGGTGGCCTTGTTATTTTATGGGTTTTATACCCAGATTTAGTAGAATACAATATTTATGAACAGCTTAGTTAATGAGTGAGCTGTTAAATTTGCTTTATTAAGCTTTAACCGTTTTCGCCAGTTTTGGATTCAGGTGTCCAGCCATTCTTTTTAGCATCTTCGATGGCTTGATCATAAATACGTTTGTGTTTTTTAGCTAGTTCAGGTGGTAAGTTGCTGACAAGACAACCGTACTTATCCCATTCGTCATTTACTTTATCTAACAGCGAGTCAAGTCCTGCACTGTTTAATTTTCATCATCAGTTTCAAGTTCACCTGACCAACCCGCACTCTTTGCATCAGCGATGGCTTTATCATATATACGCTTATGTCTTTCGCGTAACTCAGGTGGTAAATTGCTCACTAAACAGCCATATTTATCCCATTCATTATTGACCTTTTCCATCACCGAATTTATTCTGGCAGCAATCCAGCCTTCACAGGTTTCGGTCTCTTCAATGATGCCGAACACCCATGCATCTCGAATAATTCTACCAATCGATGTCATACCACCATCATTATCATTGTTAATTCCTACATAGCTAGCAGGTTTGTTTGACATAATTTACTCTTTAATTCTGTTGTTGTTGTTGAAGCTTAACATTACTATAAATGAAAGCAAAAAAAACCTCTGACCGAAATCTCGACAGAGGCTTTTAGTCTTACTTATGATCTAACCTTGTCACTCTTATACAGATACGCCACGGTAAATAACCATAGAAGTACCAGCAGACTGTGCAAAGTTATCAAAACACAATATACGACGTGGTTATATTGGCGTGATTTATGACAAGCTTCAAGTTCAGCCTGGATAGCATCAATGTCAGTTTCACCGAACATTGGAAGCTTCCACATGTACCAGTAGATGCTTTTAGCATGCAGTGGTTCTGTTTGCTCAATACCTGGCTTCTAGCCTTTATCAACAGTGTATTGAAGTTGGGCGCGAGTAGACTTATTGCTCAAAGGTGGAAGCTATGAAAAAGTTTTATATTTACGGCTTATGGCAGCATCGCCTAAGCCTGATTCATAATCTTGTACATCACTTATGTGATTTACTCCAAATAAATTAGTTATGATTAAGTGACAAACAACTTATGCCGCCTGTCACTGCTTATCAAAAAAGGTTGGCTTACTTATGCGCAGCGTCAATCTTGTCAACAGTAGCAAATTCGAATTTGATCTCTTTTCCAGGTTTCCATTGCAATCTTAAGCTCTGGGTTATGAGCAGCAGCTTTAGTAAGGATGTCCTACCTTCTTTCTCAAGCTCAACACCCATGTTACGTGTTCAACACATGCTGCAACCGCAACACGGTTAGCAGCAGCGCCTACAGCGTTACCCCAAGGGTGACCTAATGTAGTTTCACAATCGCCTTCCAGCTTACCAGCATATGGCATTAAATATTACATGCGCAATTAAAAGTATTTGAATCCGCCGGACGGCACCTGAATTATACCCGCACCGCAGAAGAGTTGCACCTCAGTCAGCCTGCTGTTTCTATGCAAATAAAACAGTTAGAAGAATCTGTGGGTCTTCCTCTATTTAACAAATAGGTAAAAAAATGTTTTTAACAACGGCAGATCGAGAGGTTCTGCTGTATAGCCAAAGCATTGGCCAGCTGTTAGAAGAGGTTGAAGTGGTAGTGGATGAGTTAAAAGGAGGTAGCAGTGGAACCCTTGCTATATCTGTTACCACAACCGCCAGTCATTTTGCGACTCGATTATTAGCGGATTTTTCACAACGTTATGAAAATGTCACCATTAGTCCTGATATAACTAACCGTAAGAGCTTAAAAGACAGCTTGCGGATAACTTACCGGATCTGGTTATTATGGAGCAAGCTCCAGAGGGGTTGAGGTTGAATCTGAAGCTTTTATGGTTAATCCATTGGTTATGATTGCACCGGCTAACCATTCTTTAGTAAATGAAAAAAACATTCCATTAGAGCACTTTGAAGATGAGCACTTTGTAGTACGTGAATCTGGCTCAGGTACTCGAGGTGCAATACAACGTTCTTTTGATGAACAGAACGTGAGTTTTCATACAGGTATAGAGATGATCTCAAATGAAGCAATTAAACAGGCTGTAGAGGCTGGTCTGGGCCTGGGTATAGTTTCAATACTTACATACATTAGAGTTAGAGCCTGAAACAAAACGTCTGGCGATTTAGATGTTAACGAATTTCCTATTCAACGACACTGGCATATTGTTCAGCGTACCGGAAAGCGATTATCACAGGTTGCACAGGCTTTTAGACAGCTTGTATTAGAAGAAGCTGAGAAGCTCATTCGTCTTCCCTGGCGAGTAACCTGACGTTATTATCACGGCACCAGTTTATGCTAAATACCTTACGCCTATACGATAGCCTTTTAATTTATAGGTACGTTCGTAACTGCTGTGTAACTCCGTGGCATTATCTAACATGGATATCTCACCTGTCGATTCAGGTTGATCCCAGCGATGCTCTATCATTATACGACCAATCAGGTCTTTAATTTCCTGGGTGTCTCTGAATATTTCAAATGACTGATTGATTCCCCTGGTTTTGTGCGGATCAACTATGCCCTCTTTCACGCCCTGTAAATAACCCACAATAGAAGCCATAAATAGTGTTGAGGATTTTCTAGGATGTTTCTGTTCTTCATCGAAAGGGTCACGGGTATAAACTGAGAATCGAGTTGGCATATTTATATTGCGGTCAATATGAAAATTAAGGTGTGGAAAACTGTTTCTTTGATCAACACCTCTGAATGCGGATGATAGATAAGCATTTTTGATAATAATGGGGCCGGCTTTATTTAAAACCTGTTTTAAACCGTTATCCAGTACCTGCTGGTTGTCCTGTATATCAATCTGTATTGCGTTACTAAACTCAATATTGACCCCGTAGTGTTCATAAATATGAGGAATTTCAGCCTGAGTGCAATATAGATCTATATCTGTTTTTAAAATTTCTTTGTAATGTTCAGCTACGATGCTTTTATATTCTGGGATAAGTATGCTGGCCGTATACTCAATGCCATTGTATTGACCTGTTATTTGCTTTAACGGGCTGTGCAATAAACGGTTAATCCAGCTTGTATTAAAATGCGATAACATTAATCTTGGCTCTAGGTTTATGTTTTAACCTTAAATTCTCAATTTTCATTCAGGTTAATGAGTTATTTAAATTATTCCTAACTTTTTATACTAGTATATTATTTTAATTGTGTTTAATAACTATAAAGGTTTTAACGGATTAGTATGAAAATAGAGTCACCAGATAATGATTATGATGACCTGGAGCAAGTAAAGCGAGAATTACAGGTCTTTATTCATCAGAAAGAAGATTGGCAATCGCCGCCCTGCCCAAACTGTAAAAACCATAATACTCAAACCTGTGGGCCTACCTGTGAAGATGCGGCTACTTCATTATCAATTGATCCGGTTTTATACCCTATAGAAAGAAATGTAATAGCGATAGTGTATGAGTTAAATGCAACACGTTTGCTGAAAACCTGCTGGTCATGTGAAGGGCATATGCGGGATGGGGATGATAATTTATGGAAAGTGCCGCAGGTTTGTTTTTATTCTAAAACAGCGATATATCCAAAGCTGGTTTCATCATATTTAGGTAAGTTATACATTCATAAGAGACTAAAATATAACTGGAGTATTGTATTGTCAGATATATCACAATCAATATATCCAACTTATTGTTTACGACCTGATTTAAATACAGTCAACGAACCCAGTCTTGGGCAATTACAAAATGACTTAAAGGCCATATCAGATAAATTACATACACAGTTAAAACTAGAGGCAAAAATTCTTCTCGACTCAATTGCATGAGTCTTATGAAACTCTATATAAAGAGGCCTTTATCTGGTGGCTGATGAAATTTGAGCATTAAATTGATTTGCTTGCAGATAATCTGTTAGAGGATATGCATTCCCACGGGGACCGTGGGAATGAATTACGAAGCACTTCGCTGTTAGCTGATAAACAGGTATATCGTTAAAGCCCAAGTTAATTAACAGGCAGGGTTTTTATGCTTTATAATCATAAAATGAATGATTTAAGTAAATACCAGTTAGTAGAAACGCGATTACAGGAAAAGTTAGATAATGGCACAACCCGTTGTCATTTGTGCTTGTGGAGATGCAAAATAGCCCACGGCCAAAGGGGCTTCTGTCAGGCTCACGTAAATCGTAATGGTACTCTGTATAACCTCTCTTACGGCATTCTGTCCTCTATTGATATCGACCCGATTGAAGATAAACCCGTAAAACATTACCGCCCCGGCACTAAAGTTATGTCTGTGGGTAGTTATGGTTGTAGCTTTCGCTGCGGAGGCTGTCATAACCTTGATATCTCATGGGGTGTGGAGGCACTAGATGGTCTTGCTAAAGGCGAATCTACAGAAGCCTGGGTACCTGCACAATCTTTAGTTGATACGGCAATTAGAGCTGGTGTGCAGGGTATAGCTTTTACGTACTCAGAACCCGCTGTCTGGTTAGAATACGTAATTGATGTCAGTAAACTGGCTCATGAAGCGGGTTTATATACAGTTTATGTATCAAATAGTTACATTACAGATGAGGCGCTTGAATTAGCTGCGCCCTATATTGATGTGCTGTGCTCTGATATTAAGAGTATGCGAGATGAGTTTTATGAGGATATTTGTCGACCTGCAAAAGTTGAGCAAGTATTACACTCTATAAAAAAAGCTCATGAACTGGGTATTCATGTTGAAACCCGTACCAATATTATTCCAGGTAAAAATGATAATCCGGATGAATATTACGAAATTGCCTGTTGGGTCAGAGATAATTTAGGTGCAGATAGCCCCTGGCATATAACGCGCTTCTTCCCTGCTTATAAATTGAGTCATTTACCTTCAACACCAGAAACGTCTTTGCGTGATGCAGAAAAAGCAGCACAACGTGCAGGTCTTGAAAATATTTATGTTTATAATGATAAAGGCTGTGATTGTGCTGAAGAGAATAAACCAATAGAGGCTTATCTTAATAGTAGTGCAGAAGAAATACACCAGATAAAAAAATGTGCAGCCAGTTGTTGCGGTGATGAAGGTGTATTAATAAAAAAATATGAAAGTGAAGTGAAGCTGGATTAATCAGCTAAAGGTGAAAATTATGCGAACAGTTTATTGTGCAGTTTTAAACGCTGAAGCGGAAGCCCTGGATAAAGTGCCACATCCCGGAGCGCTTGGTCAGAGAATTTATAATAACGTGTCAAAAGAAGGCTGGAAGCAATGGCTAGACCGTTTAACAACTATTATTAATGAAAATGGTTTAAATACGGCGGATATTAGAAGTATTGAATTAATTGAAAAACATATGCAGGGTTTCTTCTTTAATGAAGGCGATCATGGTCAGGTGCCTGCTGGTTTTAGTGCGGGTGGCGGCGGAAAAAAATAAGCTGTATCTGCTAATTTACATCACTTAACTGATAATACATGCTAAATGCTATACGCTGATTTGACAGTAATGAAGAAGGCGGTTTTGGAAATGGTTGGGCATCATTCAGTGCCTGCCTTACTGCTCGTTGCAGTACTGACTTACCGCCATTGATCTTTAACTGGTAATGCTCTCCACTTTCACTAAGTAAAAATGTCACATCTAACTTACCTTCAATGGCTCGGCGTCGAGCTGCGCCCGGATAAAACTTGTAAGCTTCGATATGAGCTAATAAAAGTTGAATATAAGCTTCTTTTTCTTTTTTCTTTTTTAATTCAATATTATGTTGATGGGTAATCTTCTCATCAGGTGTAGGTGGCGGACTAGTGTTTGCCGTATTTTCTGTTTCTCTATCTAATGGTTCAACAGGTATTTCTTTTTTAGTTGTGGTGATTGCAGAGAGTTGTTTTACAGGTTTGTTTTTTACAACTAATGCTTTTTTAGGGGAAAGCGGTTTTGCGGTGTCAGGTATTGATTTTTTTTCATTGTTTATAACAGAAGTCGGAGTCACCGATTTAACCAATTGAATGATTACATGTTTGCTTATGTTTTCAGGCGTGTTATTACTCTTGTTAAAACTAAAATCAGATTCCCAATGAGAAAATGCAAACGCATGCGCCAATAATGATAAAAATATACCCGTTAATATGTTTGAGTTACTGGTCATTTAGTGCTTTGGTAAGTATGACTGGTATTGCTTCATTGCTTTGCTTTAACCACGACAAAATATGATCAGAATTGAGAATGCCAGTAACAGCTCTACGTTCCGTTTTTTGTTTATTGTGGAAATAGCTGCGTGGTAGTTCACCATACCATTGGGGATCTATGCTATATCGTAGTCTTTGAATTGGTTCAGTTGAAAATACCCAGTTATCTATTGTCTGTAAATCGAACCTGCTTAGTAGTTTATTTATTTCGTCTGAGCGTGCTGGTGAATCTGTTGATATAAGTACCATGTTTAAATCTGGGTATTGTTTTTGTAGTAAACCCAGAGTGCTAAGTTCTTTGATGCAGGGCGGGCAATCAAGCGACCACATTAGCATTAGAAAAGCCTGTTTTTTTTCTTCGATAAGTTGTTTGTAGCTATCTGATTTGAACAACGAAGGTTTACCCGTCGCATTAGCGGCATAACATCCCAGTAAAGATATTAGAAGGATTAAAGTTTTCACTATTGCACCATCTGTTTACTGGCTTCATCTATAACAATTAAACGAAATCCTTCCTGTGCTGTTTTCCATTGAATATAAATGGACTTATTGTCGGTGATTAAAAATGGATAGTCTGAGCCTTGCGTTGTTTTGGCTACGACTTTAGCTTTGTTCCATGTTTCTCCATTATTTGCTGAGTATTGAGACCATAGTGTCTCCTCTTTCCCGTTGAATTCTTTCCACGTTAACCAAACCTGATTGTTGTTACTTAATACACCAGGATGTGAAGCTGCTGCCTTATAATTACCAAAATTGACAGGTGTTGTGCGTTTAGTATTCTCTCCCATCCGCATATAAAACAGACCATGTCTTTTATCAGCATTATTGAACCATGCCATATGATAATCACCGGTATTTGAAATTGATAAATCAGGACCATGATGTGGGCAGGCATCAACTTGCCAGTTATCATAACTAACACGAACAGGTTTACCTGGTTGTGAGGCAGAATCAAAACTGACTAAAGCATGATCTCGCGTATTCTTTCCATAAATATTTCGCCACAGAATGACTGGCAGGTCATTACTGTCCATATCAATGATGACTCTGCAACATTCACAGCTGTGGTCGATTATCTTTTTATTAGGGTGAAAACTTTCTCCGCCATCATCAGACCAGGTATAATAAAGCGCAGCGCCGTGATAGTCTCTACCTTCTTTTTTAGCTTTGAACCGGTCGCGTTTATCAAGCCATGCTAAATAAATATTTCCATTCTTAGCAACGGATAGTGCTTCAAAACGATGTCCAGTAAGGTCAAGGTTGTCATTAACCGTAATGGGTGTACTGAAACTCTTCCCCATATCATTTGAAAAGCTAAATCTGACATTGCCAGTGAAACGTTTTTTTAATGGTGTTGTCCAGGAAACATATATATTTCCATTTGTATTTAAAACAATTTTAGGACGGTTTTCACCATGTGCTGAAATTTTCTCTGGTATTGCATTTAGCGAAACTGGTTTACTAAATGTTTCTGCTTTGTCATCGGAATAGTTAACATAAACATGCCCGGCGTAAGACCAGGCTGCCCATAGTCGACCTGTTGCAGAAAAAACTGAACTCGGTGCAGACGCGCAGTCGAGTGTGGGTAGCTGATTAATATCTGTGCATTTATCTAAGTCACCACCTTTGGCGTTTGCTGCGCCATGAGCAGCAATACCAATTTCAGGTAAGGTGATTAATAGTAAAAGACCGATGAGGAAATTAAATGTTTTCATTTTAGAACTTGTACTCTGCCCCTGCATATAAAGTGCGTGGCATACCTGGTGCAAAAGTTGATTCGCCTCGACTAAATGAAGCAGAGGTTGCATATGTTTTATCGCCAACGTTCATTAGTCTGATAAAGGTTTCAAATGTACTGGTGGGAAAGTAGTTCAGGCGTAAATTAACAAGCTCGTGGCCTGGGTATTTTTCCGTATTACTCTGATCCATCCAGTATTCACCAAGGTGCACCCATTCTAGCTCTGCGCGACCACCATTAAGAACTGATGGTGAATAATTAATTCGTGTATTTGCAACTTCTTCGGGAGCCGATTGAATTTCATTGCCACTGAAATCGGTGCCCTTTTCAATCCAGTTTTCAAATGTATGTTTGTTCCTGGCATAACTGAGACTAAATTTCCAGTCTTTTGAAAATTGGCTATTTAAACCTAGCTCTACACCACGGTGTAATGTTTCACCTGCGTTTACCGTTGTTCTGTCTTCTGTAACAGGGTCTTCAAAGGTTACCAGATCATCTTTTTTAGTCATGTAGTAAATCGATACTTCATAGTTTAATTGTTTCGAGGGATTACCCCGTAAACCAATTTCATAACTGTCTACTTTAACCGGATCTAAATCCAGCGAGGCATCATTACTACCAGGGCGAAATATCTGTCCTTCAGATGGAGCGCGAAATGCGTGCCGGTAAGATGCAAAACCGTTTAAAGATTCATTAAATGTATAGGCTGCACCAAGTTTAGGACTAAAGTGTGCGAAATCAACCTTTGCATCAACGGGGTGATTATAGGTTACGGGAAATCTTGTACTGTCTGGGTTAACAACAAGAGCTCCATCTGCCATGTTATTTGTGTAATCATACTGCAGGTTGTCATAGCGCAAACCAGCATTAAATCGCCAGTTTTCCGATGGAGATGTTTCTACATGAACATAGGGTGAAACAGCCTGATAAGTAACATCGTAATCATATATTTTTTCAGCAGTTGTAAATGATGTATAAACATCACCAGTTTTTACTGCATCAATACTGTGTTCTAAACGGCTACCAGGTGTGTAGTCTATATCAGCTCCAAATATAAGACGTGTTCTGAGTGGTTTGAAATCCATTCGATATTTAGCCAGTAAACCCAGCGAGTTGCTTTCAGTTTCTTTAATGCTTGGGTCATAACTAAATGACCAGTTGGGCATGTATTCCATATAATTATTTCTAACGAAAGGTGTCAGACTTAGTAAAGTGTTGTGGCTTTCTTTTTCATACGCAGTAGAAAGACGTGTGGCTTTTACTTCACGGTAAGATATGGGTGTGTAATTTTCTGTAGGGTTATTATTATAATCATCCTCAGAAAGGCGAGATGATCCGGCTGTTTGCTGATCGATATTTGATGTACTTAATAAAGTTTTTAAACTTGCTCCGCTTTGCAGAAAATGATCCCAACGTATTGTCGCGCTTCCCCTGTCATAGTCGGTAGAATCTCGCCAGCCATCAGTATGCGTCAGATTAATATCAGCACGAAGCCCATCATCATCCCAGCTGTTACCCACGCTGGTTAATAATCGCCTCCAGCCAAACTCACCCGCTTCAAGTGATACGTTTAATTCAGGTTCAAGTGGTGGCGCTTGGGTTAGTACATTAATAACACCCCCAATGGCATCACTGCCATATAAAGATGTTCCTGGTCCTTTGGTAATTTCTATACCCGATGCCTGGGGTACATTTACTTCATAAAGCGCATTGTGATTGAAAAAACCCGTAGATCTAGTGGGTATACCATCTTCAAGATAAAGGTATAAAGGTTTTGTTGAAATGGGTTGACGAATTGAGGTCATATGCCCTTCTCCACCAGTTACATTAATATGTACGCCGGGTACACGTTCCATTATTTCGGATGGATGCGCAGGTTTTGTTGCCTGAAGTTCCTGTTTATTAACTTGACCAACTGTTTCAGTTGTTTCTGCACGTAGTGTTTCTTCTCTTGTGCCGGTAACCGTAATAACGGCTTCAGTAGAGCTAGCATCCTGGTTAGCGCTTATCGTTTGTGGAATGACAGTATAGAGAATTGCAATTGTTGCAAGGTGTGCTTTTGATTTTATAAACATAAAACTATTAATCCCGTGGATGATCATTTTTTTACGAGGTTATTGAAATGGGCTTTAGATGAGAAGTGACAAAATGACGCGCGACAATATGCCGCAGACCTTGATGAAAATACGCTTAATGCTCTAGATAAGTGTTTCTTACGCTTAAAGTGAGTTTTTATATATCGATTAACTGGTTGATAAGGTAAGAGCAATTAGATGGTGTTTGATAATTATCAATCATTGCATAATTAACTGAATGCCTTCTTTTCAGTTTGTAATTTGTAGAATGAGGTGTATTTTTTGAGTTTTCCTACCTTATGTCTCGATCGATCATTTTTTAAAAAAATGGTTTTAGCATTTTGCTATTTTTTTAATTCTGAATTTTTAGATACCTGGAAATACAAAGTGTAAAATAATATGTAATATTTTAACCAGGTAATAATTTAAAGGCAGGGGCCATAACAAAATTTAATTTTTTATGGGCTTCTCTAAGTGCGTAAGTAACCTGTTCGGCAGTTTCTGCTTGAGCAAATATATATCCCGGATACTGGTTGCCTTCAGGTAAGGGAATTAACTCATTACCTTCACGAATGATAATATCAACTTTATCTACATAGGGTGTTTTTCTTGCTGCAGTTAGACCTTCTACTCTACGTAAAATCCCCCCCTGTTTAATAGGTATCATCATGACTCCACGAGCATTTTCGGGAGATTGTGTTTTTACTGTTTTGCCCACAGCCAGTGAAACGACTAACTCTTCCAGGTTAAAATCATTACCTGCATCTAGACTCCTTGCACACTCGCCACCTATTGTGCGGCTGGCCACTTCTAGAATATATGCGTCTGTTTCATTTACTCTTAACTCTGCATGTATGGGGCCGCTTGTTAAACCGTATGACTGACAGGCTTCTTCAACACGTTGTTTGATTTTGTTTTGAGTTTTAGTACCCAATGATGATGGGGTTACATAAATAGTTTCTTCAAAAAATGGTCCGATTAGTGGGTCGGGTTTATCGAATATAACCAGAGTATGTAGTGTCCCGTGGTCCAGGTAACCTTCAAATGCAACCTCTCTACCCTCTATGTATTCTTCTATTAAAATGTGTGAGCGTTCAAAGTCATCACCTGATTCATTTATTATGTTCTTAACACGAAGGCAGGCATCAAATAATTCTTCTTTATTGTTAACCCTTATAACACCCCGGCTTGCAGATAAATGTAAGGGTTTAATAACACAGGGCCAGGGCAAACCGGCGATCTGACGATCAATTGAGTCATTGAGACTTATCAGACAGTGAATAGGTACCGCGCATTTATCTAATGATAGATGTGCTCTTGCCAGGTCTTTTCTCATTGAAAGACGAGCAGCGTCCGGAGGGTTATGAGGTAATTTTAGCTCTCTGGCTACTTTGGCAGCTAATTCAACGGTGCTGTCATCTGAGCCTAATACACCGACTAGTGTTTTTAGCTTTGACTCTTTGAGAATGATGTCCAGAGCGGTTGAATGATCATTAAGATCAATATGCAGGCCGTCATAAACTTCAGAGATGAGAGAGTATTTACCCTCAGAGGCAATAAGAACGTTAAGCCCTAATCGTTTCGCGGCATTTATATAGGGTGCAATGCGGTAGCTGTTGGGTTGAGATATGAGTAATAAGAAGGGTTTAATAATAATGCCCGTAAATGAGGCTGCGAATTGCAAAATTTTTAATTAAGGGCATCATCTTCAAGGTGCCCTTAATTAATGTGTATAGTTTTTAGCTTATGCAGCTCCGCCACAACCACCACAGGAGCCTGAGCCGCCCGTTTGAGCAAATACGTTTTTAAACACAAAGCTTTTATTAAGGCCTTCAGTTTTATAGTCTATTTCCACGCCGGTTAAATAACCCAGGGCAACACTATCAACGTATAAATTAAGCTTTTCTGTTTGCAGAAGACAATCAAACTGAGAAGGTTGTTCTACCAGAGTCATGCCGTATGTCATGCCGCTGCAGCCACCACCTGATACATATATGCGAATGCCGGATGCATCAGATTCCTGATCAACTATTGCAGCAAGCTGATTCATGGCTTCAGGGGAAATTGTCACTTCGTCGGTGAGTGTATTGATGAATTCAACATCAGACATGTTTGTCTCCAGAAATAAGATCTTTTATTTGTATGAATTTTAGCATGCATTTACTCATTAGACTTAAAAATCACTGCTTATCGGCCATATTTCGTATTTTTAAAATACTTAAGATGTAAAAATTTCACATATAAGTCGAAGATTATAAGAATTGATTAATTTAATAACTTTTATAATAAAAAATGGAATAAATCAGAAGGGATAAATTGATTTTAAAGGCATCAAATTAAGTTATACGGCAATAACTTACACAAGGGTTTTATTGATATATATCAAATACTTTAGCATGTATCTGTGCTCATTAGCTTATGTTATGCCTTAATAATAATAAAAACATAAGCTTTCCTTGATTTTTATCATTGAGCTATTTATATTCACATCAATTATAAAAAAAATGAGCTTAAAAATTTCACTTTAGCCATCTACTGGCATACAACCGGGTTTACATTAAATAATAATAATACTCTGATATTAGAGTTTTTAGAAAATAGCATTATAAAATTCAAGTTAACGATAATTTTAATAATGACATATCGGTAACTTTTTACTTTTAAGTTCGATAATTATAAAAACCTTTACTCCAGGGGGTAAAAATGAGAGCAGTAACCCGGCCGTTAGGCCTAGTCTGTCTGTTGCTAGCAAGCAGTCCGGCACTCGCTGAATATCGTTTGAATTTAGAGCCAGGTGTCACAGTCACCAGCCAAAATGCATATGACATTCACCAAATTGTAATGTGGATATGCGTTGTAATCGGTATCGTTGTTTACGGTGTCATGACTTACTCAATTCTTACTCATACAAAAGCCAAAGGCCATAAGCCTGCAACTTTCGACGATAACCTCACCATAGAAATACTCTGGACTGTTATCCCTATTCTTATTCTTATTGGTATGGCTATTCCTGCTACCTCCGCACTACTTGATATGGAAGATGTATCTGATTCAGATATGTCTATCAAGGTCACCGGTTATCAATGGAAATGGCATTACGATTATGTTGGTGAAGATGTTAGCTTCTTCAGTAATTTAAGTACGCCAATGGAGCAGATTAAAAATCAGGAAGCTAAAGGCGAAAACTACTTACTTGAAGTAGATAATAAGATCGTTGTTCCTACCGGTAAAAAGGTTCGTTTCCTGTTCACATCTAGTGATGTTATTCACGCCTGGTGGGTGCCTGCTTTCGGTGTTAAGAAAGATGCTATTCCCGGTTTTATAAATGAAAGTTGGGCACGTGTTGATGAGCCTGGCATTTACCGAGGTCAATGTGCTGAGTTATGTGGCGCAAATCATGGTTTCATGCCAATTGTTGTTGAAGCTAAATCAGAAGAAGATTATCTGGCCTGGTTAAACGAGAAGAAATCAGCGCAAGCTGCTGCAGCTGAAAGCGGTAATAAGACCTGGACAATGGATGAGTTAATGGCTCACGGTGAAGCCGCATACAACACAAGTTGTGCCGCCTGTCATCAGGTTGGTGGTGAAGGTTTGCCTAATGTATTCCCTGGTCTTATAGGAAGCGCTATTGTTACCGGTGATGTTGCCAAACATATTGATGTTGTTATCAATGGTGTAGCAGGTACTGGTATGCAGGCATTTGGTCCACAGTTAAATGATGCCGATTTAGCAGCGATTATTACTTATGAGCGAAATGCCTGGGGTAATAACTCTGGTGATATGGTTCAACCGTCCGATGTAAAAGCGGCCCGTTAATTTAGACTTAAAAAAGAGGCAAATATGAACGCTGTAGTAGAAGAACATCACGATCACGATCATAAGCCTACTGGCATAGGTCGGTGGCTGTTTAGTACAAATCATAAAGACATAGGAAGCATGTACCTCTGGTTCGCTTTTACCATGTTCTTTATTGGTGGCGCATTAGCGTTATTAATTCGTGCTGAATTATTTCAACCCGGTATGCAAATTGTAGAACCGGAATTTTTTAACCAGCTAACCACGCTGCACGGTTTAATCATGGTTTTTGGTGTGATTATGCCCGCCTTTGTTGGTTTAGCTAACTGGCAGTTACCAATGATGATTGGTGCTCCCGATATGGCATTACCCCGTATGAACAACTGGAGTTTCTGGTTACTGCCGGGTGCTTTTGGTATGTTACTTGCCAGCCTGGTTATGAGCATTATGGGGCTTGGGTCTGCGCCGAATTTTGGCTGGACATTCTATGCGCCGCTCTCCACTACTTATGGTCCTGATAGTACTGATTATTTCATCTTCTCAGTTCACTTAATGGGTATCTCATCAGTAATGGGCGCTATAAACGTTATTGCAACTATCATGAACCTGCGTGCTCCTGGCATGACTTATATGAAGATGCCTATCTTTGTATGGACATGGTTCATTACTGCATATCTTCTAATTGCAGTTATGCCTGTACTGGCTGGCGTTGTAACAATGATGTTAACCGATAGAAACTTCGGTACTAGCTTCTTTGATGCTGCGGGTGGTGGTGATCCGGTCATGTTCCAGCATGTGTTCTGGTTCTTTGGTCATCCTGAAGTCTATATTATGATTTTACCGGCTTTTGGTATTGTCTCTTCAATTGTGCCGACCTTCTCTCGTAAACCATTATTTGGTTATAGTTCGATGGTATATGCAACAGCATCTATCGCTTTCCTTTCGTTTATCGTATGGGCTCACCATATGTTTACAGTAGGCATGCCGGTTGCGGGTGAACTCTTCTTTATGTATTCAACCATGTTAATTGCGATACCTACTGGTGTTAAAGTTTTTAACTGGATTTCTACAATGTGGAGAGGTGCATTAACATTTGAAACACCAATGTTATTCGCCATTGCATTTATCTTCCTGTTCACCATGGGTGGGTTTACCGGTTTAATGTTATGTATTGCACCTGCTGACTTCCAGTATCACGATACCTACTTTGTTGTCGCTCACTTCCATTACGTATTAGTGACTGGTGCGGCTTTCTCTATTATGGCTGCGGTATATTTCTGGTTACCAAAATGGACCGGTAATATGTATGACGAGAAACTGGGTAAACTGCATTTCTGGTTAACTACTATTTCTGCGAACGTATTATTCTTCCCAATGCACTTTGTAGGTCTGGCGGGTATGCCACGTCGTATTCCTGATTATGCACTGCAATTTGCAGAATTTAATCAGATCGCCTCTGTTGGTGCATTTGTATTTGGTTTCTCACAGTTAATCTTCTTATACGTAGTTATTAAATGCGTTAGAGGTGGCGAGAAAGCAACGGATAAAGTTTGGGAAGGTGCACAGGGTCTGGAATTTGATCTTCCATCACCTGCTCCATTCCACAGCTACACAACTCCACCTGAAGTTAAATAAGGACGGGTGCGGAATATGTCAGTGCAAGCAGATAACCAGACAACCGATAATCCTAAAATTATCGGTAAGTTACTCATAGTTGTAGTTGCTATGTTTGGATTTGGTTTTGCGCTGGTTCCGTTATACGACGTGTTCTGCGATATAACCGGCTTAAATGGGAAGACAGGTGATAAAGTTAGTTTTGAAACTGCTCCCATTGTAGATGAAAGTCGTTTAATAAAAGTTACTTTTCTGGCTAGCCTGAATGAATCTATGCCCTGGGAGTTTAAACCTCAGCAGAGTTTTATTGAGGTTCATCCGGGTGAGCCAACTACGATCAGTTATATCGCTAGAAACATTTCAAATAAGAGTATTGTGGGTAATGCTGTACCTAGTGTTTCACCAGGTTTAGCTGCTGCATACTTTCAGAAAACAGAATGCTTTTGTTTTACCCAGCAAGAGTTAAAAGCTGGAGAAGAGAAAATTATGCCGGTAACGTTTATTGTTGATAGTGAGTTATCAGATGATATAAATGAGATCGCCTTGTCCTATACTTTCTTTACCAGTAAACAAAACAACGAAGATTTGGCAGATAATACTTTAACCGCTAAATCTATTAATACTTTCAAGTAATCAGGATTAATTATTATGAGTACTGCAAGTCACGGTGAATATTATATACCAGAGCCAAGTAAATGGCCCATAATTGGAACAGTTGCATTAACAACTTCGGTTATTGGTGCGGTAAATACAATACATGCGGGTGAAATGAGTCTCCTGCTTCCGATAGGTTTATTACTGGTGGCCTATTTGTTCTTTGGCTGGTTTGGTTCAGTTATTGATGAGTCTATGGCGGGTAATTACAATGCTCAGGTAGATAAGTCTTTCCGCCTTGGAATGATGTGGTTTATATTCTCTGAAGTGATGTTCTTCGCGGCATTCTTTGGCGCGCTATTCTATGCACGAGTATTATCTGTTCCCTGGTTAGGTGGTGCAGGAAATAACGCGGCAACTCATGAGTTTTTGTGGCCTGCATTTGAAGCGGTTTGGCCACTACTAACTAACCCTGATAATGCAAAAATTATAGCGCCAAGAGAAGCAATGGGTGCAATGGGTTTACCTGCAATAAATACAGCAATCTTATTAACATCTAGTGTAACTGTAACCTGGGCGCATCATGCTTTACGTGCAGGAAATCGTTTGCATCTTAATTTAGGTTTAGGTCTAACTGTATTATTGGGTTGTGTGTTTGTTGTGTTGCAGGTTGAAGAATATATCCATGCATACAGTGAATTAGGCCTGACGATGGATTCAGGCATTTATGGTAGCACTTTCTTTTTGTTAACGGGTTTCCATGGTTTCCATGTAACAATGGGAACAATCATGTTATTTGTAATCTTAATTCGTTGCTTGAAAGGACACTTTACGGCAGATAATCATTTTGGTTTTGAAGCGGTTGCCTGGTACTGGCATTTCGTTGATGTGGTTTGGTTAGGTCTGTACATATTTGTGTACTGGTTATAAAAATAAACAGGTCGTAAGTCGTAAGTCTTTTAATATTTGACTTACGACTTACAACTATTTTTTATAATCCGTGTGGCTGAATCAGTCCTAGTGCCTGACCAATTAAAAGCAGAATAAAGATTCCAGCAGAGAGCCCAATTCTCCAGGTTAAAGATTTAATTAATTTATCTGAATTCCCTTTATTGTTCACAAGATGATATAGTGCTGAACCTAAACTAACTAAAACAATAATTAGTAATATAATAATAAAAATTTTAAAAACCACTTTATTAACCTCTTATTTAAAGTATGCATTTCTAACAAAGCCAAATCAGGTATTAATTCAGGTATGCAGATTAATCAGTATAAATTTAAAGCAACACTTATACCCAGTCTGATAACGATTGCCCTGCTTTATATAATGATATCACTTGGCTACTGGCAACTCGACCGAGCTGAGTATAAAGCCAATGTGCAATCATTAATAGAGAGTAAACAAGGTACAGCTACTATTTCTTTAGATTCAATCGATAAAGAAGAAGAAAACTGGTTGTATCAACCCGTGTTTGTTTCAGGTGAATATGATTTGCAACATCAGATTTTTCTAGATAATCAGGTTAATAATATGGTTGCTGGCTATAGTGTTTTTACGCCGTTAAAAATATCTGAAAACCAGGCGATTTTAGTTAATAGAGGCTGGGTACCTGTTGGAGGAAGTCGATTAAGTTTACCTGACATTAGTGCGACTTCAGAAGTTCTACGTATAGATGGCCTGCTCTCTCACGCACCATCAAAAACACTGGTTTTATCTGACAATGCAAATAGTTATTTACAATGGCCAACGGTATTGCAGTATGTGGACATTATCGAAATTGAAAAACAATTAGATTATAAGTTAATGCCTATGATTATTATTATGGATCAGGCGGCACAAACAAAATTACAGCCCTTACCAATAAAAATTAATATGCGAAGTGAAAAACACACAGCATATGCATTTCAATGGTTCGGACTTTCATTAACGTTATTTATCATATACATTGTGGTTAATACAAAAAACACTAAGAAAGATTAAGGTTTTATATGTCAAACGAAGTTACAGATCAGTCTCCTGAAAAACGTAGTAATATGGCTTTATGGGTGCTTACAGCATCATTTTTTATACCGGCAATTTTGGCTTATGGTTATTTTTATTATGGTGATAGACCCGCCATTAAAAGTAATGGTGAGTTGATTATACCTATTGTTGATATACATACTCTGGGAATGACAGGTGTCGGTGGTGCCATATTAACTGAAGAAGAGTTAACACCACATTGGCGTATGCTTTATTTTGTAGGTTCGAGCTGTGATTCGAGCTGTCAAACCAGTCTGTATAATATGCGTCAGATTAATATTGGTATTGGTAAATACCAGGATCGTGTAAATCACGGTATTGTGCATTTAGCCGAACCTGATGAGGCCTTTGCAGAATTAATAGATAAAGAGCACAAGGCTGCCGGGCATATTTATACAACAGTCGATAAAATATCATCAATTACTAAACTGGAAACAAATCCATCTAAATTACAGTCGATCTATCTGGTTGATCCTTTAGGTAACATCATGATGCATTTTCCAAAAAGTCTTGAACCAAAGTTAATAAATAAAGATATGACTAAACTGTTAAAAGTGTCTCGTCTTCGTTAAATAATCTATTTTATTACTGGTTTTGTATGGCGCTTTAATTTGTTTGTTTTTAAAAATGAGTTAAGGTGCTGCGTAATGCATAACAAGCTGTACAACACCTACAACACTCAAAATAAATAAAACTACAAATATGATGCCAGCAGCAATAAAGGTTGATGGTTTGCCGTGCTCAAAGTCTCTTTCTCTGTTGGCTTTGGTTTGAATGCCACCTGCAGCGAACATAGTGCTTTTTAGAACATTTAAAAACCCCGTGCCTTTACGTTCTTCTTTGTTTTGATTGTCCACTTTTGCCTCTCAGTTAATCACTTTATTCGATAAAATCAGTTAATTGATCATACACTGACAATTAATGTTTTCTATATTTATTAGGGAATATTTCCGTTATTTATTAATAATTTATATATTTATAATATATTGCTTCACTTAACGTAATTAACTGTGTTATATAAGTAGTTAGATTAAATTAGATGGTCTAAAAAACTAACATTTTTAACTCAAATGATTAAATAAATGCCGATAATTTATAGAATAAGTTCTATACTTATGTTTATGTAACTTATTGGTCAAATAAGTAAATGTTTCAATGAATATGGGGTACTAATAAATGCTGTTTAAACACTTTTGCCATGTATATAAACCTAAAGAATGTTTACGTGATGCCGATCGCGATCCCGCTAAGATTACGGACATTTTACTTCACGTCGCTGTGCTCTCATTAATTCCAACTATTTGTGCATATATAGCGACAGTTCATATCGGTTGGGACCTTGGGATAGGTACACTTTTCGTTATGACGCCCGATAAAGCGATAATAGCTGCTCTTGCCGCGTTTATGTGTCTTAATATTGGAGTGTATGCTCTTGGTTACGCTATCTGCTGGTTTGCCAAAACATTTGATCTTAAACCTAACCCCCTCCATTGCACAGAATTAGCTGTATTCTCATCATTGCCATTATTCCTTCTTGGCTTTGTAGCCTTATACCCTGTTCTGTATATCAATGTACTGGTTGGGCTGTTTGCAATTGCTGCTGCTGTTTATCTTTTATATACAGGAATTCCAATATTTATGCATATACCTGAGGAAGAAGGTTTTGTTTATTCAACCTGGGTTATTACAATAGGTCTGGTAATGCTGGTGGTTTTCCTTGGGGCTGCCATTTTCTTTATTTCAGCAACCTCGGCCTAAAAGCTAAGCTACTTCTGTTTGTTTATTAAAAAACCCGCATTTGCGGGTTTTTTTGTTGCATATCCCTATATACCGTTTATCCAATATATAAAATCTGATCTTATGCCTGTCTATACTAGTAATTGAATACGGTTTTCTAGAGTATCTACTCACTTCAAAACAGGAGAGCCCAAATGAGAAAAAGACTCTATTTTTTACTCCCTGATCTGGGAGAAGCTTCAAAAACGGTTGATGAACTCTTACTTGCTAGAATTGACGAGCAACATATTCATGTTATGGCTAAAGAAGGTGTGGATTTAGGTGACCTGCCAGAAGCCAGTATTTTTCAGAAAAGTGATATCGTTCATGGTGTAGAAACAGGCATGGTAATAGGTGGTATCTCTGGTCTCGTAGGTAGTCTTATAGCGATTACAGCCCTTCAGGTTGGCTCAGTAATGGGTTTAATCGTACTAGGCTGTACCTTATTTGGCGCAGGTTTCGGGGTATGGACATCAGGTATGATTGGTTCGAGTACGAAAAATACAAGATTAAAAGAATTTGAGCAGTCTATGGAAGAAGGGAAAATCCTCTTAATGGCAGATGTGCCAATGGATAAGGTGGAGGATATTACTCACAAAATGGAAGCGCATAAACAAACAATTATGGGTGGCTCTGATCCCAGTATGCCTGCATTCCCTTAATCTTCTGGAATTTAGTAGGGTGGTTAGTTGTACGCCACCCTACTTTACAGGTAATGTATTTATCTTACATAAACATTCTAAGAATTATTCTTGCGTAATGATCCACTAGTAAAAAACCGAATAATGCACTTAAGTAAAATATGGAATAACTGAATGTTTTCATTGAGTGCTCATCACTTTCACCGGTGTTATATAACTTAACAGCGTGATAAAGAAAGCCAAGCCCCAAAGCAACCGCACCTGCAAAGTAAATTAAACCTGTCATATGAATTACAAATGGCATCATAGTTACTGACAGTAACATTAAGGTGTAAAGCACGATATGTAACTTGGTAAAAGTTACGCCATGTGTAACGGGTAACATGGGTAAACCCGCTCGTGCATATTCATCTTTACGTTTTATGGCGAGCGCCCAGAAATGAGGTGGAGTCCAGACAAAAATAATTAAAAATAAAAGTAATGCTTCGCCATTAACCTCACCAGTCATCGCGGCCCAACCAAGTAAAGGTGGGGCTGCGCCTGCTGCACCACCTAATACAATATTTTGTGGTGTTGAGCGTTTAAGAAACATTGTATATATCACAGCATAACCAACGAGCGAGGTAAGTGTTAATAAGGTGGTTAAAACATTTGTCCAGACTAATAAAATAATCATTGCAATGACAGCAAGTGAAAGAGCGAATGTTAAAGCCTGTCTAGAAGTTAGCGCTCCTTGCGGTAAAGGGCGGTTGCTTGTGCGTTCCATTATCACATCGATACGTTGATCAACCCAATGATTTAAAGCAGCCCCTGAAGCAGATGCGAGGCCTATACCTAAACAGGCAGCTATGAATGTATCAAGAGGTAATGCACCAGGTGTAGAAAGTAACATACCAACGATGGCCGTAAATACAATTAAATAAACAACTTTCGGTTTGCATAAATTGTAATAATTACGCCAGTTTAAGCTGGGTGAATTTAAAGTGGCTTCAGTCATAATAGAACCTTATTAGTATCATTTGGGGAGGTAATAGCCGAACCGGAGTTAAGGCTATAATTTATAAGTAACAGAGAAAGAAGTAATGCGGCTGCAATTGCATTATGCGCAACTGCAATGGGTATAGGTAAAACAAGTATTACATTCAAAATACCTAACGAAACCTGAACTGTTAATAAAAACAATAAGAGAGCAGCTAGCTTGCGTAAAAGATCGTTATTACTTTTAAATAACATCAGGAGTGCTAATAAACTTAAAACGACGGTTGTGATTAATGCACCAACACGATGTAAAAAATGAACTGTGACACCAGCTTCCAGTGATAACGAGCCACCTTCATAATTAACGGTTGGATCTTTGAAAAACACAAATGCTTCACTGAAATTGGTTTCTGGAACCCACACCCCCTGACAGGTTGGAAAGTCTGGACAATATAGTGCAACGTAATTTGTACTAGTCCATCCCCCAAGAAAAATTTGAAATGCCAGAACTAGCACAGCAACTTTGGCCAGTGGTTTTATCAAGTTATTAATATTTGGGCCCTGAGCTTTTTTTAACCATTCATTTTGTGACCACGGCTGGCTGTGCTTGAGAAAAACCCAGAATAATAAACTTAAAGTTAATAGTCCGGTAAGTAAATGCAATGTGACTATGGTCGGTCGAACCAGCTGTGTAACTGTCCACATACCCAATAAACCCTGGAAAATAACCAGAAATACCAGAAAAAGTGGTAATTTGAGCTGTTGATTTGGGTTGAGGCGATGCCGCCAGGCAAGAAATGCCATTATCAGAATAAGTAAACCAAGGAAGCTGGCAAAATAGCGATGAATCATCTCTTTCCAGGCTTTGCCTGAATGAACTTCAAGGTGTGGGTATAGATTAATAGCTTGCCTGATCTCATGAGCTTCATCTGGCGCCCCTATCTGGCCAAAACAGCCTGGCCAGTCAGGACAGCCTAAACCCGCGTCAGAGAGCCGTACATAAGCCCCTAAGACGATAACAAAGAACGCCATGCAGCATGCAGTAAGGCTTATTCGTAAAAACCACTTATTATTCAAAAAACACCCTGAATTTCATTTAATTTTTGACAAATTCGATGCTATATCAATCAATGAATTGATGCAATTCAATAATACTTTGGACAATATAAGTATATGTTTTTTATAGTTTTACTATATTCTAATATGATAAATATTAATATAAATTAAATAATATGCTAATCATTATTGTTTTTATAATTTTTACCTTGAAAGATATTTTTAATATTTATTAATTGAGACTTAAATATTCAATATAAATAGTTGACCAGAGTCAATGCTCAATGTTGTTCATGCGAACTAAAATCATTCTCAATTTCTAACTAGAGCCATAATTACATCAAATGCAGTTATCTGATTATGTAAATACTTTCGGGCAGAGTTTATTAAAAAAGTATGGTGAAAGAATTCATAAAATTTCACTTAATGCTAATTTAACCTGCCCTAACCGCGATGGAACAAAAGGAATTGGTGGTTGCACGTTTTGTAATAATGTTTCATTTAATCCGAATGCCAGAGATCCGGATTCTATAACCAGTCAGATAGCGTCTGGACGTAGAGTTATCATGAAAAGAACCGGAGCAAAAAAATATCTGGCATATTTTCAGGCATACACAAATACCTATGGTGATATTAATCAATTAAAACAACTTTATGATCTGGCTCTTTCGGAAGATGATGTCATTGGGTTGTCTATTGGTACACGACCAGATTGTGTACCTGGTGAGGTATTAGATCTATTAGCAGAATATCAGAACAGGGGGTTTGAAATCTGGCTTGAATTAGGCTTACAGTCTGCATTTGATGAAACACTTAAAAAAGTAAATCGCGGTCATGGATTTAAGGAATATTACCAGGCTATTCATGCAGCTCATAAAAGAGGGATTAAAGTTTGCACACATTTGATACTTGGTTTACCAGATGAGACATATCAGCATTTTGAAACTTCCCTGTCTCGTGTTTTAGATGAAGGTGTCGCCGGTTTAAAGCTTCATCCATTACATGTAGTAAAAGGCACGCAATTAGCCAGAGAGTGGTTTCGTAAAGAATACACGCCTCTATCACAAAATGATTATGTAACAGCGGCTGCAAAATTGATAGAGATGACACCCAGAGAAATAGTTTATCACCGGGTTACTGGAACTGCATCCAGTGACATTTTACTGGCACCAGACTGGTGCTCAAAAAAGTGGAATGTAATAAATGAAATAACTCAGGCACTACATGAAATAAAATCTGATAAAACAAAATTTATCAAAAATAAACAAACTATTCAATACGCATAATATGAATAATATACAGAACGAAAAAATGGAACTGGTCTGCCCTGCTGGAAATCTACCAGCTTTAAAAATTGCAGTCGATAATGGCGCAGATGCCGTTTATATAGGATTTAAAGACGATACAAATGCACGTCATTTTGCGGGACTCAATTTTAACGAAAAACGTACAATTGAGGGTATTGAGTATGCTCATAATAAAGGCTGTAAAGTTTTTCTCGCAATCAATACTTACCCACAAGCTGATGGTTGGCAACGCTGGATAAACGCAGTTGATCGGGCATCAAAATTAAAGTTTGATGCCCTGATTGCAGCTGATATTGGTGTACTGGATTATGCATCAAGTAAATATCCTGATTTACGATTACATCTATCCGTACAGGGGTCAGCAACAAATACTGAATCAATACAGTTTTATTATGATAATTTTGCTATACAACGAGTTGTGCTGCCTCGGGTGCTATCACTTAAACAGGTAGAACAGGTTGCACAAACCAGTCCTGTTCCTCTTGAAGTTTTTGGATTCGGAAGTTTATGTGTAATGGTTGAGGGGCGCTGCCTGTTATCTTCATACGCAACAGGTAAATCGCCTAATACATTTGGTGCATGCTCTCCTGCAAGTGCAGTTGAATGGCAGGAAACCTCAAGCGGATTACAAACGCGTTTAAATAATATTTTAATTGATCAATATAAAAAGGACGAGCCCGCTGCCTACCCTACTCTTTGCAAAGGTCGCTTTGAGGTTTCAAACAATACATATTACGCTATAGAAGAACCTACCAGTTTAAATACAATTGAATTATTACCCGAGTTACAGAAAATAGGTATAGCTGCAATTAAAATTGAAGGCAGGCAACGTAGCCCTGCTTATGTAAAACAGGTTTCTGAAGTCTGGCGTGAGGCACTGGATAACTGCCACAATAACGCAGACGAATACACTGTTAAACAGCAGTGGTTACAAACACTTCATTCAGTATCTGAAGGACGTTCTACCACTTTGGGTGCCTATCATAGGCCATGGCAGTAATATGAATACATCAACTATAAAACTATCACTGGGCCCTATCCAGTACTTCTGGGATAGAGGAACTACATTTGATTTTTATAAACAAATCGCTAACACTAATATTGATATTGTTTATTTAGGCGAAACAGTCTGCCCTAAACGAAAACTACTTAGGCGTGATGACTGGTTTGAAATAGCATCGTTACTTACATCTGCTGGTAAAGAAGTTATATTATCAAGTATGACTCTCATTGAAGCTAATTCAGAACTCTCTGCAGTTAAAACCTTATGTTCAAACACTGATTTTACAGTTGAAGCAAATGATATGTCTGCGGTGCAGTTACTTAAAGGTAAACCGTTTGTTACGGGACCAGCTGTAAATATTTACAATCCTTACAGTTTGAAAATGCTAGCTAAACACGGGCTAAAGCGCTGGGTATTACCTGTGGAACTGTCAAAAGACTCTCTTAAAGAGATGCAGTTACAAAGACCTGATAATGTTGAAACAGAAGTACTTGTGTATGGTCGTTTACCATTAGCTTACTCTGCTAGATGTTTTACAGCACGATCGCATAACCTGCCCAAAGATGATTGCCAGCTTCGTTGTCTTGATGATCCAGATGGCCTGTTATTATCTACACAGGAAGATGAAAAATTCCTGGTAATAAACGGTATTCAAACTCAGTCAGCTAAAACCAGTAATTTGATTTTAGAAATAGATGAACTTATAGATTTAAATGTGGATGTTCTTCGTATCAGCCCACCTTCAAAACATACAGAAAAAATTATAGATCTATTTTATAAAACTTTAAACGAATCCTATCCAGCTGAAAAGTCGAGTATTGAATTACAGAAACTAATGCCTGCTGGTGGTTACTGCAATGGTTACTGGCATGGGACAAACGGTATGAACTGGCAGGAATCAACAGAGGAATCATTATGTCAGGCAACACAATGAAAAGTATGGTTAGTGCTTATGATCTGGATAATCACCAGTCTTATGAAGACTGGCGATATGAGAAACTGGATAACTACCCGAACAGAGTCGAACAACTTGTTGTCGAAGTTAATGATCCTTTAAATTTAACAACTGCCGAACGACAGGCCGTTATTAATCTTTATAATAAAACCAATATGGTTGTTTATATTAGTAATAGCGGCACAAACCCTGATAAAAGAATTGCATTATCACTTGCTGATGAATTTGGTTTAAAACATCTTGATAACAATATGGGGGCAGATGATGACGGTGTGACTTCATTACAGGTATCAAATATTAAAGGACGTGAACGATATATCCCTTATTCTGACAAAGAAATTCACTGGCATACAGACGGTTATTACAACAGACTTGATCGACAAATTTATGCTTTAAACCTGCATTGTGTCAGACCTGCAAAATCAGGAGGTGAAAATGCCATAATGGATCATGAGCTTGCATACATAAGGTTAAGGGATCAGAACCCTGACTATATTAAAGCACTAATGGCTTCTGATGTTATGACCATTCCGGCAAATATTATTGACGGTAAAATAATTCGCCCAGATAGAAAAGGGCCTGTTTTTTCTTTATTGGGAGATGGAAACTTACATATGCGTTACACCGCAAGAGCTCGTAATGTCATCTGGAAAGATGACTCGATTACGCAAGAGGCGGTACAGGCGCTCGATAATTTATTAAAATCGGATGACCCTGCAATATTTAGAGCAACATTACAATCAGGCTGGGGATTAATTAGCAATAATGTATTACATGACCGAAGTGGTTTTGAAGATAATAAAGAAGCACCCAGATTATTATACAGATTAAGATATTATGATTCTTTAAGTATAAGTTAGTTATTTTATATTACTGGATTCGTAACGATACCGTTCATTATCGACACTCCTGCGAAAACAGGTATGTTGTAAAACTGAAAATTATTTCTAACTAAATAATCTCTTATATACAGGCAAGCTTTTAATTAACACGGATTCAATTTTAACAAAGCTACCTTTTGATTCCAGATCAAGACCATCAAGGAAATTTTTAAGTTCAAGCCCTAATTCAGTATCACCCTGCATTATTAACCTACGTTGAAATACAAGTGTATCCGGATCCTGCTGTCGCGCAGCTAAGAGCAAAAAATCATACATATTGGCCTGAATTATAATATCATTCTCTTTATCTGAGATAATAGAAATTAAACGCTCATTCTTCAGGCCCAAATAATATTTGATATTAAGGTCACTAACTGTCACACAGAGTTTTTTGTCTTGCAGAAAATCTAATTCACCTTCATTTATCTGATCTTTTAATAATTTATTCAAAAAAGAAACCAGAATACGGGAATGTATTGAGGAAGGCAGTATTTTAAAAGGCATAGATAATACAGGCGGGAAATCGGGTGTCTTTTCGATATTTCTTGTTATATTCATCGTTATATATTACTGAATCAAACATGCTTAACTTTTGATGAATATCAATGAATTGATGAAGCATACAACAACTGATATAGTGGATTTAAAGGTTATTACTAAGAAGATTAGATGAAAAAACAACAAAGCGTTATATTAGCAATATCTGCACTAATTGCAGCAAGTGCAGGCATATGGATGGGACAACAAAGTCCTGAGCCCCCTCAATCTAATGTTAAACCAGCGACCATTCAGGGCGCAATTTATCCTAATGCCAAAATATTAAGTGAATTTTCACTCGTTAATCAACGGTCAGAAAAAGTAAATAAGACCAGCTTCATTAATCACTGGAGTCTAATATTTGTTGGTTATACCCAGTGCCCTGATATATGCCCGACTACAATGACAGTTATGAATCAGGTAAGTGAATTTATGCAACAGCAAAAAATTCAACCGCCACGCATAGTCTTTTTATCAATAGACCCGGCTCGGGATACACCTGAATTACTTAAATCTTATGTGGCTTACTTTAATGAAGATTTTATTGGTTTAACCGGTGAAATTGATGAGATCAAGCAGTTAACCGTACAATTGAATGCTGTTTTTAGAAAAGCACCAGGGTTGAGTGGTGAGATCACAGATAAAGATTATCTAATGGATCATAGCTCTGCTTTAATGTTGATCAATCCGGATGGGAATTTACAATCTATACTGACGGCACCACATACGCCGGCTAATGTGATTGAAAGTATAATAAAAAGTCAGGCATATTTTCAGGAAATAAGTCATTAATAAAAAAGGGCAAACTGTTAGTTTGCCCTTTTTAGTTTGACATCTTTTATATTTAAATAGAAGTTAAAATATTATTACCCAGGGAATATCAGAAAATATTCATTTTAAGTTAATTGCTTATTTAATTTAAAGTATAAGCAAGTATTTCAACGACCTGTTCAGGAGTTGTACAGGTAGCCTGAGCAGCTGCATCTACTTCTTTTAAAGCGTGTGTTAATTCTTCATCATGTAATGTGATAATAGATTTACCAAGTGCAGCAGCATAACCTGCATCAAATGCGGCATTCCATTGTTTATACTGATTACCAAAACGAATGACCACAACATCTGCGTCTTGAATATATTTACGTATACGTACGGCATTTATTTTAGCAGCTTTATGGTCTTTCCAGAATGCTTCTGCTTCAGGGCCTAGTATATTATCACCACAGTCATCACTTGCTTCATGGTTAGTTACCGGTGATTTTATTTCAATATCCAGACCTTTTTCTTTAATTCCCTGAGATATTTTTTCACGCCAGTCACTGTGAATTTCACCAGAAAGATATATCTTAAAGCTCATTTGTATTCTCTATAAGTTGTTACAAAGTAGATGTTCTAATGTTTAGATCAAAAGGGCGAAACCGCCCTTTTGTTTTATGGCTTATGGTAGTTCGTCAATCTCTTCGTTTTCTTTGGCATGCTCGAGGAAGTCATGTTTTTCAACACCCATTAACACCAGGCTATTACTTGCGACATAAATTGATGAATAGGTACCTATAAATACACCTATAATTAGAGCAAAAGCAAAGCCATGAATAACTTCGCCACCTAGTAAGAACAAGGCTGTAAGAACCAGTAAGGTAGTTAAAGACGTCATAATAGTACGAGAAAGGGTACCGTTGATTGACATATTTAATATCTCAACAGCAGTGCCTTTTCTTTGAGTCCGGAAAGTTTCACGTATTCTGTCCAGTACAACTACCGTATCGTTCAATGAGTAACCAATAACCGCTAACAAGGCAGCAAGTACGGATAAATCAAATGGCATTTGAATAATTGAGAAAACGCCAATAGTGATAATCACATCATGAATTAAGGCCATGATTGCACCTACAGCCGATTTCATCTGAAAGCGTAAACCCACGTAAATCATTATGCAGAACAAAGCAATTAACATGGCAAGGCCACCCTGCTCTCTTAATTCCTCACCGACTTGTGGTCCAACAAACTCAATGCGACGCATTTCAACTTTATCGGTTGATGTGGTCTTTAATATATCAAGAACATCATCAGAAATTCGAGCACTGTTAACGCCAACGCGTGGTGCAATTCGAACTAAAACATCTTTAGATGTACCAAAGTGTTGAATTAAAGCATCAGAGTATTCACTTTTAGCCAATGCACTACGAACGGGCTCAAGTTCAATTGATTGAGAATAACCAACCTCAATTAAATAGCCGCCTGTAAAATCTATACCAAGATTTAAACCACGTGTATAAATACTGGTAATAGAAACCAGAATTAGAATTAAAGAAAACCCAAGTGCAATATTTCGCTTGCCCAGAAAATCTATGTTTGTTTTACCTGATAAAAAATGCATTCTGATTTCCTATATTGAAATATTTTTAAGGTTGCGACCGCCATAAAACAGGTTAACCAAAGCGCGGGTTCCCATAATGGCGGTAAACATAGATGTTAAAATTCCGATAGATAGTGTTATAGCAAAGCCTTTAATTGGCCCGGTACCCAGACTAAATAAAACAATGGCTGCAATTAATGTTGTGACATTTGCATCGGCAATGGTACTAAATGCTTTCTCATAACCGGCATGAATACTTGCCTGAGCAGAGTTACCTAAACGTAATTCTTCACGTATACGTTCGAAAATAAGTACGTTTGCATCAACCGCCATACCCACTGTTAATACAATACCAGCTATACCAGGTAAAGTTAATGTGGCCTGCATTAATGAAAGGATAGCAGTTATTAATATCAGGTTTGCAGTTAATGCAACATTGGCGATTAAACCAAAGGCACGGTAATAAACAGCCATAAATACCAGAACCAGACTGAAACCAATCATTACAGAGTTAAAACCCTGTTCGATATTGTCTTTACCCAGGCTAGGGCCAACCGTGCGTTCTTCTACAATCTCAACTGGTGCTTTTAATGCGCCAGCACGTAATAACAGTGCAAGGTCTTTTGCTTCAAATGACTCAAGACCAGTGATCTGGAACTGTTTACTAAATTGCCCCTGTATCGTTGCAATATTGATAACTTCTTCTTTGCGTGTTCTAACTTTAACTTTTTCACCATCAACCATTTTGGTAACGACCTTGTTTTCAATGAAAACAACCGCCATTGGTTTTTTAATGTTATTACGGGTGGTTTCACCCATTTTTTTAGCGCCCTTACCATCAAGGCGAACACTTACTGCGGGAGAGCCAGATTGAGTGTCGATTGTGGATGATGCACTATTAATCTGGTCACCGGTAACAATAACGCGACGTTTAAGTAATACGGGGTCACCGTTACGTTCATGGTAAAGCTTGGCGTTAAAGGGAACCGAGCCGCCATTTTCAGCTTCTTGCCAGTCTAGTCGTGTGCCTTCGGTTAAACGAAATTCCAGAGTAGCTGTTGCGCCAAGAATATCTTTAGCACGAGCAGTGTCCTGAACACCAGGCAGCTGAACTACTATGCGGTTTTCACCCTGTTGTTGAATGACGGGCTCTGCTACACCTAGTTCATTTACACGGTTACGTAATGTAGTCACGTTTTGTTGAATGGCAGATTTACGTTCTTCACGAAGCATTTTATCTGTGATTTTAGCAAGAACAGTCAATGCTTCTTCTTTTTCAGTAAATTCTAAATCACGAAATTGCGCTTTTAGTTTCGAAAAGCCTGCTTCTAAACCGTTGGCATCACGAAACTCAATTGATATTGTAGCTTCAGACGCTTTAACACCTTTGTAACGAATCTTTTCTTCTCTTAGATAACTTTTCATTTCAGAGCTAAGATCTGACTCCAGGTTCTTAATAACAGAGTGCATATCTACTTCTAGTAGAAAATGTACACCACCTCGTAAATCAAGACCAAGGTACATTGGTATTGCATTAAATGATTGTAACCATGCTGGAGTTGCTGGAGCCAAATTTAGAGCAACGGTGTAATCACTATTGCGGGTTATAAACTTGAATTCTTTAATTTGTTCTGCTGCAGTTAACTGGTGTTCAACAGAATCAAAACGAATTAATAACTTGTTGTTTTTGAGTTCACTTGATTTTGTTTGAATAGCTGCGTTTTTTAATAACTCGTCAACTTTAACCTTTGTGGCTTCGTCTACTGTTTTATTTCTGAGTGAAACAAGTACAGAAGGATCTTCACCATATAAGTTTGGCATGGCGTATATGCCACCGACCACAAGTACTATAACAAGTAGCAGGTATTTCCATAATGGGTACTGATTAATCATTCTTATTGCCCGGTTTTTTATATTTAGTGAATTTTATATTTTGCAAATATTTCAGTGTATGAAAATACACTGAAATATTTGAATATTTATAATTATTTTTGTTCTTTTATTGTGCCTTTAGGCATAAGTGAACCAACAGATGCTTTCTGGACTGTGATATTTACGTTTTCACTAATTTCTAATATTACAAAGCTGTCATTAACTTTTGTAATTTTTCCAAGGATCCCACCTTGAGTTAATACCTCATCACCCTTACTGAGCGCGGTAACCATTGCTTTTTGTTCTTTGGCTCTTTTGCTTTGAGGACGTATCAGAAAGAAATAGAAAAGTACCAATAAGCCTATTGGAAAAAGCAAAGCTGTAATCGGGTCGCCCTGTGAAGCAGCAGCGCCGCCTTCAGCCAATGCATCTGATATAAAAAAACTCATAAAACTCTCCACCCTTAAGGGTTATATAAATGTAATGTTAAATTGCGCGGTATTATGCCACTTTGGCGGCTTAACGTCAGCTGAGATTTCATTGAAATCCCTTTAAATCAATCTTTTAACCTATGTAGCCTCATTTTGACGTGCTGCGTAGAAGTCTTCTACATAGGTATCAAAGCGATCTTCTTCAATGGCTAAACGAATATCTTTCATTAATCGTTGATAATAATGCAGGTTATGGATGGTATTTAAGCGCGAACTGAGTATTTCCTTGCATTTATCAAGATGGCGTAAATAGGCACGACTATAGTTACGACAGGTATAACAGCTGCATTTCTCATCAACAGGCCGTATATCATCTTTATATTTAGCATTTCGTATTTTTACAATACCTGTAGATGTATATAAGAAACCTGTGCGAGCGTTGCGTGTAGGCATTACACAGTCGAACATATCTATACCGCGGCGCACGGATTCAACGATGTCTTCTGGTGTGCCTACACCCATTAAATAACGTGGCTGATCTTCAGGTAGTAATGGTGTCGTGACCTCTAATACCTTATTTCTTTCTTCTTTAGGTTCACCTACAGATAATCCTCCAATGGCATAACCATCAAAACCAATATTCACCAGTTCATTTGCAGATTGTTCTCGTAAGTTTTCATGCATGCCACCCTGAACTATGGCAAATAATGCTGACTCATTACCCTGGTGCGCTTTTTTACTGCGATCAGCCCAACGAAGCGACAGTTCCATAGAATCTTTAGCTTCTGTTTCTGTTGCGGGATATGGTGTGCATTCATCAAATATCATGACAATATCTGAGCCAAGGTCACGTTGTACCTGCATTGAACTTTCTGGTGTAAGGGTTACTTTTTGGCCATCAACGGGAGAGTTAAATGTAACCCCTTCTTCCGTTATCTTACGTAGTTTTGCCAGACTAAAAACCTGAAAACCACCTGAGTCTGTAAGAATGGGTTTATCCCAGTGCATAAAGTCATGTAAATCACCGTGCTTTTTAATAATATCCGTACCGGGTCTTAACATCAGGTGAAAGGTATTACCCAACACTATCTCGGCACCCAGTTCTTTTAGCTCCTCCGGGGTCATCGCTTTAACAGTGCCGTATGTACCCACGGGCATAAATGCCGGTGTTTGTATTGTGCCACGTGGAAAAGTGATTTGTCCTCTACGAGGCCCCTTATCACCTTTAATTAATTTGAATTGCATCAATGACATAGAGTAACTTCTTAATGTAATTTAACCTGTTAATAAATACGTTTGTTTTGTTCAGTCTTAAGTTAGAAGCCGTAAGTCAAAGCGGTTCCCCCTACGGAGATGCTTTTTCTTTTGAATACGACTTCGGGCTTACGACTTAATGACTGAATTTTCAAGAAACATAGCATCACCGTAACTAAAAAAACGGTATTTCTGTTCGACAGCATGCTGGTAGGCATCCATTATTATCTTATGCCCAGAGAATGCACTAACCAGCATTAATAAAGTTGATTGAGGTAAGTGGAAATTAGTAACCATCGCATCGACCACTTTAAATTCATAACCCGGGTAAATAAATATCTGACTATCACCATGAAACTCAGTTAATTCTCCATTCATAGCAGCTGATTCAAGACTCCTGACAGCCGTTGTGCCAATTGCAATAACACGCCCGCCATTAGCTTTAGTCTGTTTAATTAACTCGACTACTGAATCGTCAACATCAATGTACTCTGCGTGCATATGATGGTCTTTAATATCGTCTACTCTTACTGGTTGAAAAGTTCCAGCACCAACATGTAAGGTTACAAAAGCTGATTTAAAACCTTTTGCAGCCAGTTGATCCAGCATATTCTGGTCAAAGTGAAGGCCTGCTGTTGGTGCAGCCACTGCCCCCGCATGTTTGGCGTAAACGGTTTGATATCGTTCCTGGTCAGCGCTCTCATCTGATCTTTCAATATACGGCGGTAAGGGCATATGACCATATTTATCCAGTAATTCCAGTACACCCGTAGCGCCCTCAAAGCGAAGTTTAAATAAATCCCCTTCACGCTCAAGCATAGTGGCATGTATAAAGTGCTCAAGAATTAAACGAGAGCCTGCTTTAGGTGATTTGCTGGCCCTGACATGGGCTAGTAGGTGATGATTATCCAGTACTCTTTCAACAAGTACTTCAACCTTTCCACCGCTTTCTTTCTGACCATGTAATCGGGCTGGAATCACTCGGGTATTGTTAAAAACCAGCAGATCATCAGGCATTAACAATTCAGTAAAATCTGAAAATAAACGATCAGAAATCGTATCTCCACTTAAATGCAGTAATCGGCTAGCGGTACGATGTTCAAGAGGATATTGAGCTATTAACTCTTCAGGTAGGTGAAAATCAAAATCGGCAGTTTTCATGGCGCGGGAGTTTAACATAAACCCAAAGTACAGGAAAACCGGATAAGACCAGCTTTCTCAGGTAATGCAGATATATTATGCATTACCTGAGGGTTTAATGGTTAATTATGAAGGTAAAAATTCAATTGGGTAAGTAACAGTAACCTGCTCTACTTTTTTAGCGCCAAACTTGAACAGTTTAATTCGGCTTAACAACCGTTTTTCAAGTTTAGGGTCACCCAGTTCACTGGAAACGATTTTAACTTTAGTGACGATACCACTAGGTGCAATGGTAATTGCAAGTACGATTTTACCTTTCAAGCTAGGGTTCTTACGACGGGCACGATTATAAATTGAATATAATTTGCTTTTATTCTGATCGAATACGATTGTAATATCTTCTTCAGCGCGTACACCGCCAGTTCGTGACTTGCTCTTACGATCAGCATCACGACCTTTAGCCAGTTGACCTGAAGTTAATAGAGATTGCTTAACCTGAGTAATGTCACGTTGTGATAGTTGTGTTTTACCAACTCTAGTCGTGTATTCGCTAGAATTAACACCACCACTACCTTTACTCGCATCAGCAGTTAACAGGGCTTTATTATGACTAGCTGCTTTGGTAGCAGATGCTGAGCTAGATTTAACCTTACCACCTACCATAGCGCTTACATCAGATGTATCCATTAGATCAGCAAGCTCATTACCCAGAGCAAGTAAACCTGTATCTGCGGCTTTTTCACGGGCTTTTTTCTGTGTTTTGGTTAGTGGTTTTAATTTTTCTTTTTTCTTAGGTAATTTCTTTACCTTAGGTTTTGGTTTGGCAATAGGTTTAGGTTTTGGCTTGGGTTTAACAACCTTTGGTTTTGGTTTTTCTTTTTTCTCAAGAATAAAATTAGCGATGCGCTCAGGCACAACAGCTTTTGCTTCACGATCAGGTTCTGGAACATCTATTGATGACATAACCACTGCAAATAACAAAGCAACCACAACTGTGATAGCTGTAATTAATTTAAATTGAGAATCACCCGTTCCCTGTGGACGCCAGCCTAATGCCAGCTGTTCGTAATAAGCAGCAGTCACTAGCTATTTTCCCCTGATACCGCTTTTTGCATTGCTGCAAAGGCTATCTTTGTATAATTAGCCTCTCGACAGGTGGCTAATATTTTTCTTAATAATTCATAAGGGATATTTTCATCACCCATAATCGTTACCGCTTTGCCTTTAATCTTTCCATCAGGGCCTTTAACTACACGGGTTTTAGAAGACAGAAATATAAGTTCCTTTTCAAGCCCTGCTATTAGAGGCGATGCTTCCTTCATGATGTTATTTATGATTGCGACTTCTCTGCCCTGCACAAGAATGCTTCTTTGTGTAACAGATATAATTAATGTTTCTTTTGGTGCTTTAGTCGCTGTAGATGTCGGTAGATTAATATCTTTTTTCTTAGGCAGTTGATGAACATTAGATGAACTTACTAACAGGAAGAAAACCAGAATAGTAAATATATCCATTAAAGAAACAAGATTTAATGCAGGCTGTTTACGACGTGCATGATGGCGTTCCATTCTTTTTGCACGTTTTGATTTATTCATCATTTTGCGGCACCTCCATTATTTGTAGCATTTGCTGCTGGTGCAGCTGCCTCTACTAACTCTGGTGCATCGCCAATGGAAATGTTTGGAAACAGTTCAACAGTGGTTACTTCAAAAACCTGTACTACATCTGCATAACGAACTCTATCCATAACTTTAATCAGGGTTTTATAGTTAATTTTAGGCTCTAGAAGTAGTGTAATACTTTGCTCATCAGGGAAACGAGCTTTGATTTCAACCAAAATATCAGTGAAAGTTTTCCAGTTTGTTTTTTCTTCAGTACGTGGGAAGTACTTAATACGACCAAGATTGCCATCTCTTATTTCAAAACTGTCTTTACGTATAACCAGTTCAAGTTGTAATTTAATTTTCTCTTCCTGTTTTGCAATTGCATTTTTAGAAGGTAAATTAAGCTCAAGTACGGTTACACGAGAAAACACTGCCGTAATTAAAAGAAATGGAATTAGTATTACCATTAAATTTAAAAATGCAGTGATGTTTAGTTCAACATCCTCACGTTTGTGTTTTCGCCTGACAAGTTTCATTCGTATCTCATATACCTGTTTTAATTGCTTTTGGTTTTCAGATAAGCCTTAAGACTAGTCTTTAGCAATCAGGTTTAAACACTTTACAGCCGCCATTTCGATATTATCGACCAGACGTGCGGTTTTAGTAACCAGGTATGAATGAATAAGAATTAACGGAATAGCAGCAACCAGACCAAATGCTGTTGTATTCATCGCTACCGAGATACTGGCAGATAATAAGTCAGCTTTTTCAGCCGGGTCAGCAGAGGCAACCGCTGTAAAGGCATCAATAAGACCTATGATAGTACCAAGTAACCCTAAAAGTGTTGCGATATTAGCGTAAGTTGCCAGGTAATGAGTTCTCTGCTCTAGCTCAGGCATAACTTCCATCATGCCTTCTTCCATTGCTGATTCGATATTTTCACGAGGTGCATTTGTGTTTTTACGAGCAAAGCCATAATTCAACATTGTTGATAATGGTGTTTTAACCGCTTCGGTTAACTTCATTGCACGAGCATAATCTTCAGCTTTTAACATGGGTACAAGTTGTTCCCATACTTTTTTAGTTCTGCCCTGTGTTTTGGTGATATAGAGGAATCGTTCAATTGCGATGGCGAGGCCAAATGCCAATACCACCAGGATGATATACATAAATGTACCACCGTCTTGAAAAAAGCCTACAAAACCCATGTGAATCCCCTTTGAAATCAAATTTTTGCCAATTCTATAACCTTTTACAGGATCGGCAAACTATTAATTAGCTATAAAGTAAATATACCCGTAATTCTTACAACAGTATGTTGATATTACAGGTAGATCATATTTCTACTCTATTAATAAACAGCTAAATCAGCCGCGTATAATACAGTAATCAAGATTAAAATTTAGTCATCAACATCACTATTTTTAAAGAATGCGATGGTCTTCATAAAAACAGATGAATCATCTACTGATTGATCAGTGTTTATACTACTAGTGTCTAGCTGATTAAGCTCAATTTTACGTCCATTAAATTCTTCATCAATTTTATCAATTATTAATTTACGCTGAGATCTATATTCATCTAAACGAATATGGTTCTGATAATAATCTTTTGAGAGTTCTCTTAATTTTGCTGAATAACTAATATCACTCATCACCATTACCTTAATTCCCTCAAAACTCTAAAACCGGTGGCTATATCTGCGGAACCATTATGAGCAAGAGTCGTTGTTACATCACAATTTTCCATGCTTTGTTCAAAAGAGCCACCAACGGCAACCAGTTTACGACCTTTATCATAAACCCACTCCTGAACATTACCTACGTAATTAACTAAGCCCCAGCTGTTTTGTTTACCTATGTTTGTAGATACCAGTTTACCGCCTTTTTGAATGCCTCGGGTACTTAACTTACAGTTTCTATTTGCATCAAGTTTTTTGCGTCTTGATTTAGCTGCATAAACCCACTCATTCTTAGTTGGTAATCGATATTTCTGACCTGACTGTTTACTTAACCATTTAATATATGATTTTACGACCTTAAAGGTTAATTTTGATGCGGGTATTGAACTATCTTTACCAGTAAATGGCTTGCAACTGCTAGATTTCTTGCAGAACGCATTAAGCTCTTTAATTGAAACTTCATACTTTCCAATTGCAAAAGTCTTAAATTTAGAATTACCGGGTATAACGACCAATACAGGGCCAGTACCCGATTCCTTAATTTTATCCTTGCAAACAGCACGTTTGCCTCGTGCACCGAGGCCAGCAAGTGACTTATCACAGGGGTCACGTGACTCAATTTCAATCGCTGCTAGAACCCTGCTTGATTTGAAAATACGTAGGCTATGTGATTTTGCTTCACGTGCACGTTCAGGGAATGCTTTACCTGTTTGTTTAATACAGTTAGCCAAAGAGTTAATCAGGTTCTTTTTAAGGCCGTTATAACGTGCCAGATCCAGGTCACGCAATTTATCTATAGCGGTTTCAAAATTCCGCATATTAAGTCTGCCCTGGCACTTTAATTGATTGTTTACATTACTCAAGGCAACATCAAATAATTGAACTGTTTTTTGCTTGACTGTTAACTTTTTCTTTACTATCTGTTTCTTTTTCTGTTGCGCAAGCATATTGGCCTGATCCTGCTCAGCCTGTTTTGCTTTTCGATTCTTGTTACGTTCAATAGAATCCGCCATTTCTTTTGTTTTCAGGTTTAAAACATCATGTTCATCAGTATAACGTTTGGCATTTTCAATTAAATGTTTAGCTTTTCTGTATTTATAAGCTTTTATAGCCCCGTTTATTTCTTTTAAATAAAGGTTATATGCAACTACCTTCTGATCCAGAACCCAGGGGTCTTCACCTTTAGTTAATACCAGTAAATCTTTTATATCTTTCCAGATGGAATCTTCCCAGGGGTCAGTGAAAGTAGGGTTTTTTAATAATTCAGTTAAGTCTTCTTTATAAAAATCTATGCGTATTTTTAACTCAAGTTCATTTCGAATATCGAATTCAGAATAAGGGTCTACAGCTTTTTCCTGAATAAATAAGAAATAGCCTGTTATAACAACCGAAAGCAGTAATGCAAAAACAGTAGCCATTCTATTTGGGGCTTTAAGTTTCGGAGAAATAGCTTCAAGAAACTTTTCAACTGTTTCAATTCTGTTTTCGCGTTTAAATGAAATAGCTTTTTCAATGGCTTGCCATTGATACTTCTTGATATTGGTTATACGTTTGGGTTTTAACTTTTGTCTTTCTGCTTCATCTGCAGGTACTTTGTTATAAGGGTGGGAACCTGTGAATAATTCATATGCCACACAACCTAGTGCATATATATCATCACGAATATCTGGCTCTTCACCTTCTAACATTTCCAGACTGGCATAAGCTGGCGTTAATGCACCTAAATTACCAGCATCAAATACAGTTTTATCTTCAGGATTATCTTCTAGATGTTCAACTTTAGAAACAGCTCGTGCGATACCAAAATCAAAAACTTTTGCGATACCCCGTTGGGTTACAAAAACATTACCAGGTTTAAAATCTGAATGAATTATTTTTTCAGCATGGGCATGTGATAATGCTAATGACATACCTTTAATAATGGCCCATGCATCGTCAGTTGGTAAACCTGTCGATTTGTACTGACGTATTAATTGATCAAGTGGCTGCCCATCCATGAACTCCATGGTCATAAAAACCGTGTCTCCATCTCTATCAAAGTCAAAAACATTTACAATGTTAGGATGGGCAATACGTTGTGACTTTCTTGATTCTCTCTGTAAAGAAATAAAAGCTTCGGGGTGTGCTTTAAACTCTTCACTTAATACTTTTATGGCAACATATGGATCACGATCCTGCGCTTCTACCTTAAGTAAATCTTTTGCTTTATAAACTATACCCATACCGCCTGCACCGAGAACACTTTCTAGTACAAAACGATCTTTTAAAATACCGTGTTCACCGACTTTAACTTCAGACGCTAAAAACTGTCCAGTAGATAAGGTTGGGTCAATGCTACCGGGAATTTCAGCTGGACTTGATGCGGGAGCAATTCTAGTTTTATCTTCTGGTGCAACTACATTAGGGTTGAACTGGGTAACATCCGATGTGGGAGCTGTTTGCTTTGGAGGTGCTACCCTGGTTTTATCATCAGAAACCGGCGCAGGTCTTCCTTGTTGAGCTACACGAGTTTTATCATTATCAACAGCCGGAGCTGGTGTTTTCTTTGCTGGAGCTATACGTGTTTTGTCATTGGAATCTGCATTGTTGGCAGGCTTTCCAGTGGGTGCTATACGTGTGGCATCTTCTGAAACCGGCGTTTTTGATGCAGGTCTTTTTATTTTTGTTTTATCTGATTCGTTTTCACTCATTATGAATCAACTTGTTCCTGCAATATTACTTGGGTTGAATAGGCGGCATCAGGTTCACCCTTTACCAGTATTACCGATACATTGTCATTAGCACCATTATCAAGTGCTTTCTGTATTAATGTATCTATTGCTTCCTGTAGAGGTAAGCTGGATAGAATCTGAGTGATCTCATCTTTAGGCACCATATTATAAAGGCCATCACTGCAAAGTAAAAAAGTGTCACCAAGTTGTACACTAAAAACATTTATATCAATATAAATATCAGGGCTTGCACCTATAGCTCGTGTAATTACATTTGAATCCGGGTGTACTTCAGCTTCTTCAGGAGTTAAGAAACCTTGTTGTACAAGTTCTTCAACCTGGCTGTGGTCTCGTGATAACTGTATAAAGTTATTATTGCGAAAACGATAGAGTCGCGAATCCCCTGCCCATAAACAAATCCCTACATGACCTTTAATTGCCAGGGTAACTATGGTGCTACCTAGAGTGCGGCCATCGAGCATAATATCAGCGTATTCAAGAATACGGTGATTAACATCAATTAATCTATCTTCAACAGAATCAATAAATCCATTCAAAGTTGATTTGTTTGTAACTTCAGAGAGAGATTTAACAATCATATTGCTGGCGACATTGCCTGCTTCATAACCACCCATACCATCTGCTACAGCCCAAAGTTGCACCTCAGGCAATGAGATAATTGAATCCTCATTAACTTCTCTGACCATGCCCACATTGGTTTCCTCTACGGAACTCCAGCGAATGGGGCGTCTGATCGTTGTATCACTCATAAATCAGTTTCCAGATTTTGTAAGTTGTAGGGAATTTTCCAGTCTCTTTGTTGCCACTGTCCATCTATCATGGAAGCAATGCCACCTATGGGTGGTAATCCCTGACAACTAAATAACATCGGGCTTATTAATTGTGAGCCTGATGTTTGCCATATACTATAACTTGATAAACCAGATGTTAAAGCCGCACTAAGAATGTAAGGTAATGCAGTTTTCATCTGCTCAGAATCCGACCCTAAACCAAATAACATCGGGCCCATTTCACCCAGGTTAAAAGTAGGCAGGTAATTTTCATTAGCTGTAATGTTTATTTCAGTAGCCATGCTTATTAAAGCATCAGCATCAATACTGCCATCTAGTGCAGACAAGCATTGAGACTCAAGTTCATCGAACCATTGTGTTTGTTCTAACATGAACTTTACCGGATTCACATCAGGCTCAAAAGGTTTAACTAAACTGATAGGAAAATAACGGCCAACCCTGTCAACACTAGGCATCATTAAACCTGCCCACATATTACTATCAATTACACCAGGCGATAAAACAAATCGCCAGATTGGGCTGGTTAAATAAATATCTAACCAGTCTTCGCCCATCTGTTCCTGCGAGCCAGATATAAAATGCTGCAACCACTCATCCCACGGAGTAATGAAAGATGAGTTTAAATTACGAAATATGAAATCACCATAAGCTGGCAATTTACCATAAAGTCCTATTTGTAAATCAGAATTCATATTGAGTAAATCTCTAAATTATTCTTTAAATAGTCCATTAAATATTATTAGGGCACTTAAATGAGCCCAGTAAGTTTTGACTAAACGGATTGTTGACGCTTTTCGCTTTAATCAGGTACTTAATATTGTGCTTAACTTTCGAAATTTTATTTTTTTCTCTATCTTTATTATCTACTAACTCTGTAACAGCATAGGTCACAAGATAAACATTCGATTTTCTTGTTTTCTGTATTTTTGACCTATCCTGTAATTTAAACCAGGCCCAGGGACCATCAAAAGCTTTTTCATGACGCTCTTCATCAAGATCTTCAAATACAACACGTACACGTTTGTTTTCGTCCTCTCCAGACCAGTGTAAATCTTTCCAGAACTTGGGGCCGTGATTATAAGTTATTCGTTGATTACCTACTTCAAGTAAGAAACGCGCATCAATTTTATCCATCTTATAAGGCTTTAACTGAAATGATACACTGGGTACTTCAGGGTTCTTTCTAAAGAATACATTTTTGATGGTTTGTGCACGTTTTATCTGTTTTAAAGTTGCAGAACTCAAACCTAATGAGTGGTTATCAACTACACGATTAGACCAGCCTTTACGCGTATTTATAAAAGGTTTAACGAGTTCGGTATAAAATTTATCCATGGTACCCGCTGGTTTAAAGAACTCACTAAAGTCAAATAATGCAAGCTCATCTCCAGAAGAACGTTTTAGAGGATAACGACCGGCGAGTGCCTGTGAGTACTGACTATAAACCTGATTCTTCCATTCAGTATTAACATACTGATGAGCAGAAGACAGAATTATTTTCCATGTTTCGTCTGACATGGATATTAACCAGCGTTTAACCGGGTCAGGAGTTTTCTTTGAAAAACTTCTTAAAGAAGTAATCGCATTACCTGCACCGCTCATGTAACGAGCTTTGGCAATTTCATAGGCTTTTTTATTCGGGTCAGGAGCAACGGATATTTCTCCCAGAAAATCCTGAAGTTGTTGTACCTTTTGAACAATGGAAGAAATAGGCGCAGGTTTTTTTCCGCTTTCTCTGAGCAGAACATTCATATCTCTGAATTGTTGATCTACTTTAGTGCCTTTAAACTTGTCTGCCATAAAACCGGTAACACCACCAGCCTTACCTTCTCCATGGTCATCATTCATATTTTGTAATAATTGCGAAGATAATTGAGTATTAGATGCGCTGACCTGCAGAATTGACAGTAATGGAGAATACACAGGGTCAGTAAAACTGGCTAATACTTCACCAGCCTGTTTAACGCTCTTGAACTCGGCAATTTTCAAAGCTTCAAAAACTTTTTTCCAATGTGAAATATAATCAGCCATATACAGGCCTTTTACACGCTCACTGATTTCATCCAGGTCATCTTTAACAAAATCAACTCTTGCATTTTCATCATCAGATAATACCCAGCGTTCATTTACAATATCAGCAATAACCGGTGAATTTGTAGAAAGGTCAATATTGTCATAACCTTCTTTGGTAAACATATAAGGTACTAACAACGCGCGTTCTGTAGAAGGAGTGATAGTGTAAGAGTCACGTACAGCTTCACCAAACATATTTAAAATATCAATTTTCTGGTTAAATTCTGGTTTAGTTCTAATGCGACTGTAGATACGCTTATGTACAGGTACCCGAAGTAAAGTGTTCCTTGTTTGGCTCACTACACGACTATTAAGTTGTGACGGTTTTAATTCAAGATTTAGTAAAGCTTTTAAATGTAATTCCAGTTCTTTACGTTTAGACGCTTCACCCTGCATGCTTTGCGTCCAGTCTGTAATAAACCAGTCTGAAATTAACTGCTTATCCATATAATCGATTTTATTGAACATAAGGTATGTTCTAAAGCTACTGTAAAGGTCGCCTCCCTGATGCCCCTTTTGAATTTGTTTCTCAAGATAGTTAATAATTCTGGGTAAAAAAAGTTCTCTTAACTGTGCTTCATATGCATCGTTTGCGGAATCATCTACATTGCCATCATAAAGCCCCATTCCTGATAACCACGGATGCTCATCCTGGTCATAAACGATGCTTGCTTTAGCGAGTGCATTTAAGGTTGGTAAAACTACCCGTAAATCTTTATTCCATAGACTAAGACGTTTGTTCTCTGCGTTAAATTCAGCGACATAAGACGCAACTTCAGACATAAACATATTATGTCGGGTAATGCTGCCAGCCCATACCGTAAGTAAACCAATGGTTACCAATGCAATAGATGCGTAAGCGGCACGTTGAGCCCATTTAATAATGACTTCAAATTTACGATTTGAACCAACAAGTTCTGATTCGGGGAAGATGACCTCTCTAAATAAATTGCCAAGAAAATAACTTTTACCCTGTGCATGTTGTAGTTGAACATTCTCACGCCCGAACCCAAAGTTCGAAGACACTGATGACATCATTCTATCTATAGGTGTGCCATCCTGGGTACCACTGGTAAAATAAATACCTCGTAGATATGGTTGAAATTGAAATCTGTTTTTAACGAATGTCTGTTTAACAAAACTATCAATAACTGATTTAAGATTTTCAACCTGTTGTGGGAAACCCTGTATCGCAGCACGGCGCTTTACATCACGTTCGGTGTGTATGCGTGACAGTTCTCTGGAATAAAGTCTTTCCAGTAATTTGTTATATTCTGAATCCAGGTATTCAAAGTCAGGGCTTTGGGATGGTTTTGGTGCGTTGGGTAAAGATACACCCCACACCTGCTCTCTTTCTTCCTTACTTAAGTCTTCGAAATATTCAGTAAAACCTGAAGCCAGATCAGCTTTGGTAAACATCAGGTAAATAGGGAAACGAATTTCAAGTTTCTCCATTAACTCATCAATACGCGTTCGAATTACTTTTGCGTGTTGAACGCGTTCTTCTTCTGTTTGTAAGAGTAAATCGTGAATACTAATCGCGATAATAGCGCCATTAATCGGACGACGACGGCGGTTCTTTTTAAGTAAAGATAAGAAACCTTCCCAGGCACTACTGTCTACAACTTTGTGACTATCCTGAGTTGTATATCGGCCTGCAGTATCAATTAATACTGCTTCATTGGTAAACCACCAGTCACAGTTACGTGTGCCGCCTATACCCTGTAGTGCGCCTTTACCAAATTGTTCTGCTAACGGGAAATCAAGACTTGAATTAACTAAAGCGGTTGTTTTACCTGAACCAGGAGGTCCGATGATAATGTACCAGGGTAATTCATAGAGTGCTTTTTTGCTGCCTTTACCACTAAATTTTAATTTCTTTAAAGTTGACAATGCATCAGAAAAACGCTGATTCATTTGATGCATTTCTTCTGATGACTGGTCAGATGAACCGTCTAGAACAAGTGACTCCTGATTACTCTCCAGGTCACCAACCAGGTCATCATTTTGTTTCTTATTCATTAATTGAATGCGAAGATTATTAAGCCCCCACAAAATTACCAGAATGATAATCGCAATTAATCGAGCTACAACACTTCCCAGGGGGGCTGAATTGTCTTCTCCAAACTTTATCATTGGCCCAATAAACCAGACCATGATGGATAGTGCTAATAAACCGATAAGGGAGATGACAATTTTATTTTTAAAAAACTCTGCGATTTTTTTCATAAATTTTTAACTATTATTATTTTGTATTTAAATTAAAGAGTAAGTAGTTTAATGACTTGTCTTTACAGGTTTATTTACAGTTACTTTTTTTCTGAAGTTTTACGAGCAACAGTACGCATATCAGCGATTTCATCAAGCTGATCAACAACAGGTGAAGACGAGTCATAAAGCCAGACTCTAAAACCTGAGTAACTGAGTAATAATATTGCCCCAACAATGCTGCCAATAACCCACATAGGGATATAGTCCGCCAGGGAATTCCTTGTTCGACCTAAACCACGCCAGCTGGGTGATAAAGAGCGTTCATACTCACCTCTTTGACGGCGTATTATATTAAACAGGTCATCACGCATTTGTTCAATCATATCCCGGCCGCGATGAATAACTCTGTACTTACCTTCAAAGCCCAGACTTAAAAGAATGTACATTAGCTCGAGAATATATAAATTTTCAGCAGGCTGTTCTTTCATACGTTCAAGTATTAGAAAGAATTTTTCACCACCAGAGGTTTCATTGTGAAAAACACTAAGTAATGTTCTCTGTGGCCAGGCACTTTCGCTGCCCCAGGGTGTATTTAATACGGCTTCATCAAGCGCAACGCACATTGCGTATCTGGCAGATAAAACGACTTCAGGTTTAATACCGGTTTGTTTGGCTGTGTTTTCGAAATTTTTAAGTTCATTCACCATGCGTTGATGTAATCCACCAACATCAGGGTGAGAAACAGAAACACGGGTTTTTTCAAATACGGCAATTAAAGTTGATGCAGCATTAACTAACGGGTTTAGTCCGCTAGTGGTGTTAAAGTATGCATTTGCAGAACCTGCAGGAGCCTGTGCCTGAACAGGCTGTTGCTGTTGATATGCAGGTGGCGACTGTGGAGCCTGTTGGACAGGTTGCTGCATCGGTTGCTGTGCTGGTGGAGTCGGTTGTGACGGTGGTTGTTGAGCACCACCTCGCCCTCCGGGCATAGGTCTGATAACGGTTCGATCGCCATCTACCGATGGTTGTCTGAATACTGTCTTGTCAGAATCATCTGATGACATTATGTGCTCCGAATTTGAATGCTAATTGGCATTTCTAAAAGTTTTATTTATGTAAATATATTATTGACGAACTGCCCAGAACTCAATTTCCAGTCCCGGGAAATCACCACCAACATGTAATGCAAAACCACCTGAATGTTTTAATTCATTCCAGAAATCACTCTGTTGATCTAACTGGAAGTAAGTAAAACCGGAATGAAATGGAATCTGTCGCGGTGCTACAGGTAATGGTTTAATCGCAATACCCGGCATGGCAGCATTTACCAACTGACGAATCCGTTCAACCGGTCCAATTTTAATTTGTGCAGGTAAATGCGAGCGTAAAGCATCTTCCGGTACATCTGCTCTCACTGATAATACAAACATAGCTGTGCCAATAAGTGACCTGTCAGCAATTTCCGCAACACGAATACCGTATTTTTTCTCAACCAGATTAAGAGAAACAGCTGTTTGTTCGTAAACCATACTTAAACAGTTTCTAAGTTCATTTATAACGGGTGTAAATGTAGCCTGTAAATCATCGTGTAAATAAACAGGAAAACTTGGAGTCCTTTTATTTTTACTAACGAACGTTGAAAGCTCACCCACCATTTGCACGGATTCAGCAAACAGATCGACAGGGTGCAAACCATTCATATTGGAAAGGTGATTTGACATGGGTTCAAGTCGATTAATTAATTGCAGCATCATATAATCGGCTACTTCAGCAGTACCGCCACGATTTGTATCCGCGAGTCGACCTGCAATGGCTTCACCTCGGTGGTGTAATAAACCAATTAGTTCAGTTAAAAACCCTGTTAACTTTGGTGACTTTTTGCAATCAAGACAGGTTGCAATATAACTGTCATCCAGGAGAACGTTTTTATCTTCTCGGGATTCAGCAATGCGAACAATGCCGACACAGGCGTATCCGCTTAAATCATCAGTTTCTAACATTAATCTAAAACGTAATTTACCTACGTGCATAGAAATATTATCACCGGATTCATTAGAGACGTCGCGGGTTTCCTGCTCGTAACTAAAATATCGCGCAAGCCCCTGAGTATTTTCTTCGGCAATTACATCAACTGCACCTGGGCGTTTAACGGGTACACATACATATAATATACTATTGTGAGTATTCTCTGGTACTTCATAAACCGGTGGTGGCTCATCAACATCAGGAAAACTAAAAGGTGTTCCATCAGGAAAGACGCCCTTGCCTTTTATAACCGATACTTTTCCAAGTGTGAGCAATTGTTGATCAATTTCAAATTCATGCATACCCCATCCATATGCACCATAAGCAGAGCATTTCCCTTCAAGTAAACGTTCAAAATAACGTTCCTGTTGCTGGAAATGTTGAGGGTTTAAAAACATGCCTTCTGACCAGACAACTTTACTATCTAATGACATTTTTATTCGCCAGTTTTATATTTATTATAATGGTTAGCACAGATCAAAACTGTACAGGTTAATAGTACTGATTAAAAAAGTTTCTGTAATTTATCTGCAGATTTTTTAGTTTTATCAGCGGTATCTTCCGCTTTGTCAGCGCCATCTTTTGCTTTATCGGCCTTGTTTTTTAAATCACTACCATCATCAACTTCTTCTACAATTTCTTCATCAAAAATTAGCTCATTTCCAGAAACTCGAATGACCACCGAGTTTCTGAAAACATTATTCGCAACTACAGGAATAATGAGTCTGTAGTTGGAATTTTTGAATTCAAGGAATTCACCATAAAGTGCTACATATCTAGTTTTAGGGTCTAATACGAAATGTTCAGAACGTGCTTTACCGGGTTTAAAATGCTTTAATTTATGAACCGCAATCATATCTGCGCCGAGCACTTCTTTGTCACGTTCATAGAGCTCAATGAAATCAGCTTTCTTCATCATCTTTTTAGCTTTTAGTTCATACATTCGTATAAACAAAGGAGATGCTTTACCCATTTCATCAGGGTTTATATCAGCATCAACTTCAAAGGTGATTTCCAGATCAGTATCGAGACCAAAATAACCACCTACAGCTCCATTCATTGACTGGCACGCAGTAAGCATCGTTAATAAAAAAGTGATTAACGTAATTTTCATTAATTGAAAGTGTTTCATAAAATCCCTATTGTTCTATATTTTTGTTTTGAGACTTTCTTGCGATCGTCAGTTTTTGTAATTGATCTTCATAAGCGGATACGAACTCATCACCGAAAAGGTACTGGAATGAGTTATCTATATCACCTGCAAGCTCGTTGTAGTATTCAAGATAGGCTTCCCAGTTTTTGGCTTTCTGGCTACCTGGAATTAAACCTGCTTTTTTTTGTTTTGCAAATCGTTGCTCAAGTAAAATCGGGTCAAATCGTTCGATAACCCCTTTAAATGCTGCTCGGATACCTGCCAGTATTGCTACTTGATGCTCGGCTATGCTGTCAAAACTTTCTTTTACCGCTTCAACGGGTTTTTTATATGCATTGCCCTGTTTTATAAACATGTTTTCCAGAGCATCATCAATGTTAGCTGAAAATTTTAACGGATTATTTTCAACGGGTTGAATTGTTGTTACGTTCATGCGGAATTCATTTTTAATAGAACTACGAGAACCTAACACCTGCATTAAACCACTAACCATTTCTCTGACTACTTCACCAACCACCTGATTCACCTGCTGGATTTCTTCATCACCCATATTCATCTGGTGCAATCCCATAGCTTCAATCAAAGTTGTATCAACGGTTACTTTACTGGGCACACCCTTTTTATGATCATTCATTTGCTGTTTTAGAATCTCAAGTTCAGATTCTAATTTTTGTTGAGCTTTATGTTGGGCTAATAATACTTCATTAGCTGGTGTATCAAATTTACCCGTAAGATTATGTTGCGCAGGTGCTGCGGCTGGTGGTGTAACAGGTGCTTGAGCTGCTGGAGCAGGACGTTGTGCAGGTTTGGGCACAACAGGCGGCTCAGTTAAAGGTGTTGAGGGTTGAACGGGGGCTGCCGGTTGTGCAGGTTGTTGTGCTTGTACAGGAGGTGATGACATTAGGTCATCGTTATCCCAGTCATCTGGAATGCCACCGCCCATTGACGGTGTTTCAGGTGACGCATCAGGCCAGGAGATCTGTTGATTTAACGGATCAGACTGATCAGAGTGAGTCGGGCCACCAAACGGGTCACTAGATGCTGGTGTATTAAATGAGTCAGTAGAGCCACCAAATATGTCACCACCACCACTAAGTGAATCATTGTTACTAAACGGATCACTGGCACCACCTAAAGTGGCACCCCCGAGGCTGCCACCCTGGGCTTTATCAAGAGCAGCTAATGGATCAGTTTCTTCTGAATTCGATCCAAACAAAGAGTCAGAACTTGAAACATGACCTCCGCCAAACGGATTGGCATCACTCTGTCCGAAACCATTGTCGGGTGCAGGTGATGAAAATATATCATCCATTGAATTATTAGCCGGTGCGCTGCTTGCAAATGGATCTGCTGAGCCACCAAAACCAGCAGTCTGAGCAGCAGAAATACTAATAGAGAAAGCATAATCACCTAATACAAAACTGTCACCTTCATTTAATGGTAATTTGGTACCTTTACCCATCGGGTTTACTGAACCATTAAAAAAGGTACCGTTTGTGCTTGTATCAGTTATATAAAATTGGCCATTTTCAGAACTAAACTGACAATGACTGGATGATAGAAAGCGCTCCGGGTCATCTAGTACCCAGTTATTATTATTTCCGCGACCAAGAGTTCCACCCTGTTCATCAAATGTTTTTGAAGATTCAGTGATGTTAGCTGAATCGGGTGAATGGGTAATGGTAACTATTAATGGCATTTAATATATCGTCCTGACAATTTAATTTAATTCTTTAATAAAGGTACTGCTAGCTCAAACAATTATAAACCATTAAAAACTATTCAGTTAATCTGTCTATTGTAGTCTTTCAAATAATGAAAACCAGATCAAGCGGTAAATAGTACCCATAGATTGTTGATCTTCCAAGTAATTGACGAAATTTCTTAAGTTTTTTTTTAAGTTATGCCGATAAATTACTCAGTTAGCTTTACATAAGCATTTCAATACCTTATAACTATATAGCTTATGTGTGTCGAAATCGATCTACATAAGTCTTTGCTAATATAATTTATAAGAAATAATCTAACGCATAAGGAATAACTATAAATGGCGTCAGAAGAAATAATACAGCTGGATAGCTTATTACAACCAATATCAGAAGATAATCCGGTTGGCGAAGATATTCGCGAAGACTCATCCCCTACATCACCTTATTACTCTATCAAAGATGCACGTAATGCTGCGCGTGCTGCAGAACGAAATAATATGTTTGATGGAGACAGTAGTGAAGCGGATGATCAGTGGCGAAAAATTCTCGATTTAGCTCCAGATATTTTACAGAATAATGCAAAAGACCTTGAAGTTGCCAGTTGGTATACAGAAGCGTTAGTTCGTCGATATGGCTTTCAGGGTATGCGTGATGGCTTTAAATTAATACATGGATTAATTGACCAATACTGGGACAACCTTTACCCGCTTCCCGATGAAGATGGTGTAGAAACCCGTGTCGCATCACTAACCGGTTTAAACGGCGAAGGCGCTGAAGGTGTTTTAATTGCACCCATTCGTAATGTTCAAATCACCCAGGGCAATGAACCGGCTCCATTTAGTTTCTGGAAATATCAACAGGCACTAGATGTAGAAAAAATTATTGATGAAGAAGCAAAAGCTGATAAAGCATCTAAATTAGGATTTAGTAATGAAGATGTTGAACGGGCTGTTACTGAGTCCAGCGAAGACTTCTTTGTTAATATACGCGATGACATCACTATATCTATCGATACCTTTAAAGAGATTGGTAGTATGCTTGATGAGTACTGCGGAATTAATGATGCTCCCCCCATCAGTAATATCATCAATATCCTTGGTGACTGCCTGGGTGCGGTAAATCATATTGGTAAATATAAAATGCCTTCCGATGAAGTGGCTGAAGGCGACTCGGATGAATCCGGTGATGATTCAGCTGCACCTTCTGATTCAGGTGCTCAGGTGCAACAAGCATCAGGCCCGGTTAAATCACGTGAAGATGCATTTAAAAAACTCATAGAAATTTCAGAGTTTTTTCGCAAAACAGAACCACATTCACCAATTTCATATATACTTGAACGTGCGGTAAAATGGGGCGATATGCCACTGGACGACCTGATGAAAGAATTAATACCAGACTCTTCTGCAAGAGACTTTTATGGTTCTTTAACAGGTGTTAAAACTGAAGACGAATATTAATAAAAATTAAAGAGGACTAAATCATGTCTGAAAGTATTCATGACAAACTAAAAAGAGTAAGGAAGCCCCGTGTTCACATCACCTACGATGTAGAAACTAATGGTGCAGTCCAAAATAAAGAAATTCCATTTGTAATGGGTGTAATGGGTGATTATTCAGGTGATAACACTGAAAATAAAAAAGCCCTTAAAGACCGCAAATTTTCCCAGATAGATCGTGATAACTTCAATGAAGTTATGAACAATGTTTCACCTCAGGTAAATATGAAAGTAGACAATACTCTCCAGGGTGATGGCAGCGAAATGTCAGTAGAGCTGGGTTTCAAGAGTATGGAAGATTTTGAACCGCAAAATATTGTTGAAAAAGTTGACCCGCTTAAAAAATTGATGGAAACACGAAATAAGCTTCGTGACTTATTGACCAAAGCAGATCGTTCAGAAGATTTGGAAAACTTATTAGAAGAAGTTTTAAGCAATGCAGATTCTCTTGCCTCTTTACAGGGTGAGTTGGGTTCAGATGATGATAAGAAAGGTGACGAATAATGAGCGATACAGAAAAAGAATCGCAAGCTGCTGAAGCGGAAGCTGAAGAACAAGTCAGTTTTCTTGAGCAGGCTATTACAGCGACTAAACAGACTTCACGTGATGAAACTGAAGACCTTTTAAAAGCACTGACTAAAGAAGCAATGGATGGAACAGTTAAATGGGATAAAAACCTGACTGTTACAATAAATAATGCGATTGCTGCAATTGATAAAGTTATGTCAACTCAGTTATCTGCCATTATGCAAAATGAAAAATTTCAGAAACTTGAAGGCTCTTGGCGCGGTTTGAATCATCTGGTAATGAATTCTGAAACCAGTACTGATTTAAAAATTCGTGTTATGAATATAAGCAAAAAAGAACTGACTAAAGATCTTGAGAAAGCAGTTGAATTTGATCAGAGTCAGATTTTCAAGAAAGTTTATGAAAGTGAGTTTGGTACTGCTGGTGGTGAACCTTATGCCGCATTAATTGGTGACTTTGAATTTTCTGGTCATCCCGATGATTTAGATATGTTAACCAGTATGTCTAATGTTGCAGCTGCTGGCTTCTGTCCTTTCGTTTCTGCTGCTGACCCTAAAATGTTTGGTTTTGATAGTTTTACAGAATTATCTAAACCTCGCGACCTTGAAAAGATTTTCGATTCAGCTGAATACACAAAATGGCGTAGTTTTCGTGATAGTGAAGATTCACGTTTTGTTACGCTTACAATGCCTCGTGTTCTTGCGCGCCTTCCATATGGTGAAGCTACCAAGCCGGTTGAAGCGTTTAACTTTGAAGAAGCATCGCTTGATTCAGATGGCCGTCAGTTAGAGAGTGATCATGATGAGTATTGCTGGATGAATGCAGCATATGCAATGGGCACAACCCTTACCCAGTCATATGCAGAATATGGCTGGTGTACAAGCATACGCGGTGCTGAAGGTGGCGGTAAAGTTGAAGGTTTGCCAAGTCACACGTTTGTTAGTGATGATGGTGATGTTGATGCGAAATGCCCAACTGAGATCGGTATTACCGATCGTCGTGAAGCAGAATTAAGTAAACTCGGCTTCTTACCCTTATGTCATTATAAAAATACTGACTATGCGGTTTTCTTTGGTGCTCAAACTACGCAGAAACCTAAAAAGTTTGACGATCCATCTGCAACAGCAAATGCTGAAATTTCAGCACGCTTACCTTACATAATGGCGACGTCTCGCATTGCCCACTTCCTGAAAGTGATGGCACGTGACAAGATCGGTTCATTTATGGAAGCCAGTGATGCTGAAGAATGGTTAAACCGCTGGATTTCTGGTTATGTAAATGCGAGTCCTGGTGCAAGTGCAGAAATGAAAGCACGTTTCCCATTAGCGGAGGCCAGCATAGAAGTAAAAGAAACGCCTGGTCAGCCTGGTGCGTATAGTGCAGTTGCTTATATGCGCCCATGGTTACAGATGGAAGAACTAAGTGCATCTATGCGTATGGTGGCAAGTATTCCTAAAGCAGGTTAATACTTAAAACTATGTGTTATAAGAAACCGTATCTATCCAGATGCGGTTTCTTTTTCTTACAGTACTAGAAACTTAATTTAAATCGGTAAATGAATGTCCAGGGAAAAGACGACAGATTCAAAAGTTAATCTAGATAGCCTCTTTTCGAGATCGGCTTACATAACTAATGTGCAACAGTTTTTAAATGAAATTGATTATATAAAAGCGCTCACATACTGGTTAACAGAATTCACTCCGATTGAAAGCCTTAAAGAACCCGAAGATATAATTGACGCGATTCATCGATCAATTTCCGATATTGATCATATGATTAATGATCAGGTCAATGTTATTATCCATCATAAAAAATTTCAAAAACTAGAGGCTTCGTGGCGAGGTCTGTGGTATTTAGCCGTGCAAGCTGATGGCACTAAGAATATAAAGATTAAATTATTTGATGCAACCTGGTCTGAATTATCCAGAGATATATCCCGTGCATTAGAGTTTGATCAAAGTCAGTTGTTTCAAAAAATATACAGTGAAGAATACGGAACACCAGGCGGTGAGCCTTATGGTGTGTTGATTGGTGATTATGAAGTTAGTCATAAACCATCAAAAGAACATAAGCATGATGATATAGCTACATTAAGTGGCATAGCGCAAGTTGCTGCTGCCGCTTTCTCTCCATTTATAACTGGCGCTTCGCCAGAACTTTTTGGGCTGGATGATTTTTCTACATTAGGTAATCCGCTTAATTTACACAGTATTTTTGCTCAGAAAGAATATATTAAATGGCGTTCGTTCAGAGATAAAAAAGATTCCCAGTTTATTGGTTTAACCATGCCCCATATTTTAATGAGGCTTCCTTATCGTAAAACACCGGGTAGTTTTAAAGGTATGTTTTTTTATGAGCAGGTAGCTAGTCATGAGCGTGAAAACTATTGCTGGGGCAATGCTGCTTATGGTTTTGCAGGTATTATGATTCGTGAATTTGCGAATGTTGGCTGGTTTGGTCATATAAGGGGTGTACCCAGAAATCAGGTTGGCGGCGGTTTATTAACCAACCTGCCCTGTGATTCTTTCGAGACAGATGCTGAAGATATTGCAATTAAGCCAGTTACCGATGTCATTATTACTGATGTGCGTGAGCGTGAACTAAGTGACTTGGGTTTTGTGCCATTATGCCAGTGTTATGACACACCCTTTGCTGCTTTTTATGGTAACCAGTCTGCTCACAAACCAGCAAGACAATCAAGTCGTGAAGCAGAAGTAAATGCGCGTTTGTCAGCTATGTTACAACATGTTTTATGTGGTGCACGGGTAGCTCACTATATTAAAGTTATGATTCGAGACAAAGTCGGTTCATTTACTACAGCAGATGAATGTGAAGATTTTTTACGTGACTGGTTATTTAAATATACAACCGGACGTGAAGACTTAGAATGGGAAGAGCAGGCTCGTTACCCGTTGCGAGAAGCAGCTGTGAGAGTTAAAGAACATCCTGAAAAGCCCGGTGACTTCGTGTGTGTAATACATTTACGACCTCACTATCAGTTAGACCATATGGTTTCAGAGCTTGAGCTTGTTACTGAGCTGGCGCAATCTGCATAATGGTCTTAATAATAAAACGATTTAATTAGGTTATGAATTTTGGCAAGAGTCGATAAAAAGAAAAAACTACGACCTTCTATTCTGGATCGTTTATTTGATAATGATCCTAATAATAATGTGGAAGTTGATCCTGACCAGCATCAGAAGTTAAAAGACCTGCGTGGTAGTGTTCGTCGCGATCTTGAAAATTTACTTAATACTCGATACAGAATGATAGAGCCAGAGAATGAATACACTGAAATTCAAAGTTCACTTCTTAACTATGGTTTACCTGATTTGGCAACAGTAAATATTTCAGATAAAGAAAAACGTAAAAAATTTATTCAACATATGGAAACGGTTCTCATAGAATATGAGCCGAGATTTAAATCAGTAAAAGTAAGATATATGGAAAACTCAGATACACTAGACCGTACTTTAAGATTCAGAATTGATGCAACTCTATATGCTGACCCGTCGCCTGAAATAGTTGTGTTTGACTCAATTTTAGAGCCAGTTACACGTACTGTTAATGTTGAGGAGACCAGTCATGGCTGATGAACTGCTCCCCTACTATGAAAAAGAACTGGCCTTCATTCGCCAAATGGGTTCGGAATTTGCGAGCGAGCATCCAAAAATTGCTGGCCGCTTAGGTATTAATGCCGAAACAATTGAAGACCCGCATGTGTCCCGATTGATTGAAGCTTTTGCATATTTAAATGCACGTATTCAGCATAAACTCGATGATGACTTTCCTGAATTAAGTGATGCAATACTGGAGGTTTTGTTTCCGCATTATCAACGTCCCATTCCTTCAATGAGCATTATTCAGTTTGTGCCAGATGAAGAAAAGCTGGAAGCAACATTTAAGTTGGCTGCAAAAACATTGCTTGAGACGGAACAGTTTCAGGGTGAAACCTGTCGTTTTTCTGCTATTTACGAAACTCAGTTACATCCGTTTAAATTAACGGATGCAAGCTTAATTGGTCGACCCTTTACTACGCCTGGTTCTGACAGCCTTAAAGGTTCTGCTGGCGTGTTAAAGTTATCACTAAAGACGTTTAATGAAGATATTACCTTTGCTGAAAATAAACCCGATAGCATTCGTTTTTATCTTAAAGGTCAGCCACAACACATTAACCCGCTTTATGAATTGTTATTAAATAATTGTCAGGCTGTTGTTATGACAAAATCTGAGTCAGACTCTAGTCCGATTCGTATGCCTGGTAATATAATTAAAGCGGTTGGTTTTGATATTACAGACGGGCTATTGCCCTACCCTGAAACTTCATTTATGGGTTACCGGTTATTAACGGAGTATTTTACTTTCCCCGAAAAATTTATGTTTATAGAACTTCAGGGGTTTGCCGATAAAATTACTGATGATGCTCTTGATACGCTGGATTTTTATATCTACTTAGGTGAATCAAATGTTGAACTTGAACATAATATTTCAGCTGATACGTTTCAGTTGGGCTGTTCACCGGCTGTAAATTTATTTGATCACAGAACTGATCCCATAAAACTCGACCACACCAGCACTGAGTATCAAATTATACCGGATGCAAGAAGACCTGTTGGTTATGAAGTTTATTCTGTAAATAAAGTAACTGCATCAACCTCTGCAGGTGATAAAGAAACTTATTTGCCATTATATGGTATCAATCATGAAAGTCATGATCAGGAAAATCATGCTTACTGGTTTGCGCAACGTCGTAATGCAAAAATGGGTACCTACTTAAGAGATGATGGAAGTGATGTCTTTTTAAGTTTGGTTGATCTGTATTTCAATCCCAATAATCCTGATGATCGCACACTAAGCATAGAGACTATTTGTAGTAATCGGGATCAACCTTCTAAACTCCCTTTTTCTGCTGATCAACCTAAGTTGCAATGTATCGATAGTGCACCACCCTGTGAAAAAATTCGTTGCGTTACGCAGCCCAGTGCATCAGTGCGTCCGTCAATGCGCAATAATGCAAGATGGCGTTTAATATCTCATTTAAGCCTTAATCATTTATCTATTACGGGCAGAGATGATGCGACTAATGCATTAAAAGAAATTCTACGATTGTATGATTTTAAAGAATCATCAATAAATCGTGCACAGATTGAATCGATCACCAGTGTAAATACCCGCGCAATAAGTGCGCCACTAACGATTGATGGTAGAGCTACACTTTGTAGAGGTATGGAAATAGAGATTGAACTAGATGATTCCCAGCTAACAGGTAGTAGTAGTTATTTGTTTGCTACAGTACTAGAGCATTTCTTTGCGTTGTATTGCTCTATAAATTCATTTACACGTGTTTTAGTTAAATTAAAAAGTAAAGAAGGTTATCTTAAAAAATGTCCACCAAGGGCTGGCGAAAAAATACTTCTATAACTCGAAAGGTAACTGAGTCACCTTTCGACTTTCAGTTTCTACAGGCCGTACGTCTGTTGGAGCGTTCTGCTGTGTTTGAAAAAGAAGCTGCTCAATCTAATATTGGCGCTAATCCAATTGCCAGATTTACGCCTCCAGCAAGTGAATCAATAAGGTTTAAAACGAATCAATCTTTAGCTTTTTTCTCATCTGAAGTAGATGAAATAAAAAGAGTTGATAAAAATTCAGGTTCAGCTCAGTGGGAAATGGTTGTTAACCTAATGGGTTTGACCGGTTCAATGGGCGTGCTCCCCTACCACTATACTGAACTTATACTTAAGCGACAGAAACTGAAAGATGAAACAATGGAGGTGTTCTTTGATTTATTTAATCATAGAATACTGTCGTTATTTTTTCAGGCATCTGTTAAGTATAATTTACCTCTGCACTATGAACGTAACCGTTTACACCATTCGGTAAAAAACCAGCATGAACCGCAAACAAGAGCGTTGTTGTCATTAATTGGACTGGGTACAGAAGGTTTAGCTAATCGTCTTTATACAAAAGATGAATCGCTGGTATATTACAGTGGTTTATTAACGCAAAAAGTACGCACTGCAACAGGTTTACAGCAAATTTTAAAATCACATTTTAATATTCCTGTTGAAATAGATCAGTTTGTTGGTCAGTGGCAAGATTTAATTGATGATGTACGTACCAAGTTACCTGATTTTAATAACCCGACGGGGCGTAATGTCTGTTTGGGCCGTTCTGCTATGTTAGGTAAAAAAGGCTGGTTTGCTCAGGGTAAGGTGCATATTATTTTAGGCCCATTAAATAAAAAGCAATTATCAACCTTTGCACCGGGTACATATGCTTTAAAAGCGCTTAATGAAATAGTGCGTATGTATGTAGGTATGGAGAATGATTATGATTTTATCATACGAATTAAGCGAAGTGACATACCTGAAAAAATTCAACTGGGCAAAAAAGAGCCGGCTATTATTGGCTGGAATACATGGTTATCGAATAAACCAGCAGACGTTGAAGATAGAAATAAAACATTAGATATTTCAGTCTCTGCAAGTCGCCTTGGTTAGCCTCTTGGTTAGTCGCCTGAGTTAACTGTATTTAGAAATAATGAAAACTTGATATAAAATTAATAAAAGAGAAGGATACTAAGATGATAACAATCGATCTAAAATCATTAGTTGGCAAACTGAATGATTCATGCCGTACTGCGCTAGAAGGTGCAGCGGGTATATGCATGGCTCGCACCCACTACAATATAGAGATAGAACACTGGTTGTTAAAATTACTGGAATTACCAGATAGCGATATTACCGCTCTTTTAGAAAAATTTGAAATCAACCCGGGTAAACTGGTTGAAGATATAAACAAAGAACTTGATAAAGTTAAATCGGGTAATACTCGTGCACCTGCCCTGTCACCAACAGTGGTTGATTTAGCAAAAAATGCGTGGATGTTAGCATCAGTTGAGTATGCTCATCCGCAGGCAACATCGGCTCATATTTTAGCCGCGTTAATGTTAGATGAAAGCCTGAGACGTTCAACGAATATTACATCGGGTGAGTTAAAGAAAATTGCACCTGAATCATTACGTGCTGTTTTACCTAGCATCGTAGGTAGCACCTCTGAATCAATTTCTGCTGGTGTGGGTGATACTTCATCTTCTGATGGTTCTGCGCCAGCAGGTCCAACAAGTACGCCTTCACTTGATAAATTTACAATTAATCTTACTGATGATGCTAAAAACGGCAAAATTGATCCTGTGTTAGGGCGCGATGAAGAAGTTAGACAGATTATTGATATCTTAACTCGACGTCGCCAGAACAACCCTATTCTTACTGGTGAAGCTGGCGTGGGTAAAACCGCAGTAGTGGAAGGTTTTGCATTACGTATAGCATCAGGAGATGTACCTGACATTTTAAAAGGTGTATCTGTACGTAGTCTCGATCTGGGTTTATTACAAGCAGGTGCCAGCGTTAAAGGTGAATTTGAAAACAGACTTAAATCTGTTATTGCCGAAGTTAAAGCCTCACCAGAACCCATAATCATGTTTATAGATGAGGCGCATACGCTGATTGGTGCCGGTGGTAAAGAGGGTCAGGGAGATGCGGCTAATTTACTAAAACCTGCGCTTGCACGTGGTGAATTACGCACTATTGCTGCGACTACCTGGGCAGAGTATAAAAAGTATTTTGAACGTGATCCGGCGCTTACTCGTCGTTTTCAGGTTGTAAAAGTTGAAGAGCCTGATGAAACTAAAGCCATAAATATGATGCGTTCTATTTCTGTAATGCTTGCAAATCATCATGGTGTGCGCATTATGGATGAGGCGATTATTGATTCAGTGAAATTATCCAGCCGTTATATTACAGCACGACAGTTACCTGATAAATCGGTTAGCTTATTAGATACTGCCTGTGCCCGTGTTTCTTTAAGTCAGAGCACAACACCTGCGGCAATTGAAGACACCCGTCGACAAATCGCTCAGCATGAAACAAATATCACATCGTTAGAACGTGAAAATGCAACGCTGGGTAATTGTGATGTTCGCATTGCAGAAATTGTTGCAGAAAAAGAACAGTTAGAAAAAGAACTGGAAATTCAAACTGCGCAATGGGATAAAGAAAGAGTCATTGTTAGTGAAATTCATGAACTACAGGGAAAAATTGAAGGTGATTTTCATGCTCAGCCGTTATCAGAAGAAAAACTAAAAGAAGAAGGTGCGCCTAAAAAGCTTGAAGATACTGAGCGCGAAGATATAAAAGCTGAGCTTCACAAAAAGATGGATGCCCTCACAGAATTACAGGGAGAGAATCCGTTAATTCAGGTTAATGTCGATAGTCAGGCGATTGCAGAAGTCGTTGCTAACTGGACAGGGATTCCGGTTGGTAAAATGGTATCTGATGAGATCCATAACATCCTCGATCTTCAAAATGTTCTGGGGCAACGAGTTATTGGTCAGAAGCATGGTCTGGAAGCTATTGCTCAGGCAATAAGAACATCTCGTGCTGGCTTAACTGATCCACGTAAACCAATAGGTGTTTTCTTTTTAGTCGGTTCTAGTGGTGTTGGTAAAACTGAAACAGCACTAGCCGTTGCTGATTTGTTATACGGTGGTGAACAGAATATAACCACGATTAATATGTCTGAATTTAAAGAAGAGCATAAAGTGTCTATGCTGTTAGGTTCACCTCCGGGTTATGTCGGTTTTGGTGAAGGTGGAGTTTTAACTGAAGCTGTTCGCCGTAAACCTTATAGTGTAATTCTGTTAGATGAAATGGAAAAAGCACATCCCGGAGTGCAGGATATTTTCTATAACCTGTTAGATAAAGGCACCATTAAGGACGGTGAAGGCCGTGATATTGATTTCCGTAACACCGTAATCATTATGACATCTAATGCGGGTGAAGAGCATATAAGAGCGATGTGCGCGGCGGGTGAAGAACTGCCTGAACCAGATGTGTTATTAGATAACTTTCGCCCTCAATTACTGCAATACTTTAAACCTGCCTTTTTGGGTAGAACAACAGTTATACCCTACTACCCACTTAGTGATGAAGACCTGTTGAAGATTTGTAAGATTAATATGAACCGTATAGATAAACGAATTAAAGACCATTACGGTGCTGAATTCACTTATGACGAAGACCTGATGTTGCATATTGTTGCCAGAAGTCAGGAAGTCGATACAGGTGCAAGAAATATAGAGAATATTCTTACTCGTACAATGCTGCCCGAAATGGCTTCCGAATGCCTTTCAAGAATCGCTGAGAATAAAGAGATTAACAAGATTCATGTAACGGTTAATGATGAAGGTAAGTTTGGATACGAGATAAGTTAATACACTCTGGTTTGAGATAGATGGTTTGTCGTGTCTCCGGGATTTCTCGTCCCTGGGATACAGCCAGATATATTAGTTATAACCGGATGTTATAAACAGAAAAGAAATATGGGCTCTTCATCCGCAAATGCACCTATTGAGAAATACGCGACTTATTTAATTATGTAAAAATCTTAATAATCAATGAGTTGAAGTATGTTTTTAATCTATTTTATCATTATGGTGATTGCTCTATAAACGTATAATTCATAAAGATTACCTAATAATAAAGTAAGCCTGAATATATGAACATAAACAAAACAAAGAATTAGACCTAATTCAATGATATTAAGCGCATTTTTGGGTATTATGGAGACTCAAAAGAAGACTAATAAGCAGTGATTTAAATCAGGGAAGCTATGTTAATTAACAGTCAATTAGTAAAAGACCATTTTGGTCAGTATTACAAAATTCAAACAAGTAAAGATAAACCCGCTCCGGGGGCTCTTCAAGCAGAAGTCTTCAGTAGCAATGCTCAGGCTGCTCAGTTTATTAATAACCTGAAAGCACCTGTTAGTTTCTGGTCAAAAATCTATAACTCAGAAATGCTTATCCTTAAATCTGTAAGCGATGAAAAAAAGTTAAAAGCAGACGTTGCGGAGTTATTCAGTCGTGGCAAAATTAAAGCTTTTAAGATCGATATGCCAAAGCCTTCGGAACACCCTCCAGAAAAAAGATCGCTTAAAGACAGCCATAAAAATACTCATACCTTCACGCCTGTTAGTAGTTTATTAATAACTAAGCCTAAAGAGATTAAGAAATTTAGTAATACAGCTGAAGCGGAAAAATATTTGAGTGAGATATCAGCAGATAAAGATCAGTTAAAAAATATAGCTCAAGAACTGGATTTGCATCATGGTGGTTCTGATAGTGACGTTTTAAGCTCAGTCACTGAATCTTTAGCTACTGGCCTAGTAGTTATTGTTGTTGACAGATACTCAGCACCGCCATCAACAAAAACGGATAATGATGGAGCAGTTCGAGGGGATCAGGATGCTAGTAAAACATCAAGTGCTGCAGCTGCTACAGCTGCTACAGGTGATGATATATGCAACTGCACAATAAACACTTTAACAGCAAAATGTAAACATGGCAGAACACAGAATGGGAAAGGTGTAATTCAAGTTGTACCTTCTCCGGATAAAACTCGCTCAGAAGAATACGAATTAATGGGTGTTAAAGTTACGCTAAAAGAAGAATATGCAGGTAGTGACGAAATTGAATGTAATGTAAGTCTTCAAAACAATAAAAGTAATGCCTGTTTTTATATAACAGATGAAACAAATGAACTTGTTAATAAAGAAACCAGTACGATTATTGTAAAAGGTGAAAATAAAGAAAATTTAGATAAATGGCCAATAGATACTTCACCAGAGAAGACAAGTATACAAGGTCATGGCTGTGATAAAGCAGGTAAAACCGTTTACATTGAAAGCTATCCTAGTCAGTACTATACAATTCAAGGCGACTTATCAATTTTTAAAGTCTGGGCTGACAGCGTTAATGAGGGATGGGAGACCTGGGGAAAAAGTATATTTAGTTTGAGCCCTGTTGAATTAGCGCCAAAAATAACTGCGCCTACTGGATCATTCAGTGCTAACTGGGGTTGGAAAGAAAATAGCGACTGGCGAGCGTATTATAATATATCGAGTGATTTTGGACTCAATCCAATACTTGGTGTAGAAATCAAAGTTATTTTAAGTATGGGGACATTAGCGCTTACTGCAGCCGGTATACCGCCCAATGTTGCTAAACTAGCCGCAGAACATTTACTAGATATACAATTATCAGCAGCAGCTAATTGTAAAGCGTCATTGACTGGCAAACCCGCTGGTAAGTTCTATACCGACGGAAGTAAAGATATTACTGGTGAAGCTAAATTTTCTTCAGAAGGTGGCGTAGTATTAGAGCTATTAGCCAGGGCAGGAAGTGACTATGTTGTGTCGGTTTCACTATCAGTTTCGGGTGAAGCTAAAGTAACAGGTGATGATGTATTAAGTTTGGATAAGTCAGGGTTATTCCTGCAAACAAATATTATGCTTGCTCCATTTATAGGTACAGCTAAGGTTACAGTAAAATACTTTAAGATTAGATCTAAAACAAAGGCAAAAAAATGGGAACCCTGGAAACAAATCGAAATTTATAAAAGTGAAAACAAAAAAATATTACCCAGGTAGTATGAGAAATCATGAAAATAAGACTATTTTTAAAAGCTGTATTACTACTTATCATATTTACTTGCGAGAGTGCAATGAGTCAAGAAAACACAACTACAAAGCAATACATTAAAGTTGAATTGAAAGATGCTATATCTGATATATCAATCAATGGAGTGCCATTTATAAAAAATCTGGACAATGATGGTTTTATTACAACTGAACCTGTTAATCTGTGGTTAAAGAATGGAAAAAATACACTTGCCTATACTATTCATTCAGATGATGATAATGCAGGTTACTCGCCACAAGTAAACGCTTTAGTATTTACACATGATAATACTCAGGAGCTCCCTACCCCGTTAAATAATCTTGCTACAATATCGTATTCACATGATGGAAAAATCACATACCCTGTTACTAAATCTGTTGAATTTGATTTAATTGAAAAAGTTAATACTCGACTATGGGATGATGCTGAAAAATTAACTGCATTAAATCAAGAAGATAAAAATGAGATGTTGGCGATTGCTAATAATCTTGCAGAGTACGTACTTAGTGATACCAAACAAGCAATTGACCTACAAGCTTATAAAATAAAAGAAGATGCATTGTCTGAAGGTAAAACAATTGAAAGATTAACAGAGGCAGCAACCAAAAGTTATGAATGGCTACGTAGCCAAAAAGATTTAAAAATTGATAAAATAGATCCGAATGAAATCAATTTTAATATATGTGGTGGCGGTCAGCTGGTGAATATGATGAGATCAAATAATGAAGATGCCATAATTCTAGAATCTGATGATATGTATTTTGACATAGGCTTATATTTTTCTAAAATACAGGGAAAATGGACAATTGTCAGATAAAAAATCAAATATGTCTTTATATTTAATACTTGCAATCGTATTTATCATCATAATATCCACATTGTGGATGTTTTTCAGTTCCCGTGACTGGAATGAAACAACGGGTCAAATGAATCGGATTGAACTTAAAACAGTTCATAATGATGTGATTTCACCCATGTCGACAAATAAGAGCTTTTCAGAATATAAAATTGACATGGAATATAGCTTTATTGTTAATGGAGAAACCTACACAGGCACTCAGTTTTATCCGTTAATTCCAAATGTTTTTTCGGATAAAAAATATGTTGATGAATTAATGGATAAATATAAAGAAAATGAAAAGATCAGTGTTTATTATGACCCTACATCACCTACAAAATCATGTTTGATAACATCATCAAATATATCGCCTCTAAAGTATTCAATTATGATTGTCATTTTTGTATTTATTGCTGCTGTACTAATATTCGGTATTAAATACTTTAATACGCTTATGGACAGTTAAAAGGTCATCGTGTTGGTATAGTTGAATGATCGCTGCTGGAATTCACTATTTTTAATAATATTGCTGGTTGACTGCTTCTAAGCAGCTGATTAGTCAAATCTCTTATTATTTTTAAAAGTAAACTCTGAATTTGCCAGAATATCCCCTAAATGGTATATTTCACAATCTTAAAATAATGTTATCATGCATTTAACTTATTGATTTATCAGTAAATAGAACCGATGTTGCAACAATGGATTTGAAGAAATGAACAACAGGTTCAAAAATATGTTTAGAGCCCTATCGCTGCTTTTTCTAAGTCTAATTATTAGCCATTCGGCTTTAGCAGATCAGACTAAAATCAACACCCAGATACAGAAGCTTGAAGATAGCTACAAAACGTTGTCAACTGAGTTTTATGCGGATGTTAAAAGCTATTCATTTGCAAGTAAGAAAGAATTTACGGATATTGACGAACTACTGCTCGCAGTAAATAAGTTAAATGATTCAAATCAATCAATAGCAGCTATTCAGTTAATCAATTTTAATATTCAAACGGTAAAAGAAAATATTGATACTAAAGCCGTTTTCCAGATAGTTGAATTACTGTTAGATAAAAATGAATGGAAATTGGCTAATACGCTATTCAAAAAAATTAAAGATGAAGGTGATAAGTCTTTGTTAGCAACGATACAGTTTAAATTTGCTAAATATCATGCGCAGAGAAATGAGTGGCCAGAGGTAAATAAACTACTCGACGGATTTATTACCGAACTTTCAGAAGAAAATGCTGCTTATGCTCTATTGTTAAATGGCTCGGCATTACAGCATCTTAAAAAACACCGTCAGGCCGTAGAAAATTACAATAAAGTTAAGCCGACTTCTCAGTATTATAGTTATGCTCAATTAAACACGGCTATAGCAAATATAAGGCAAGGCTGGTGGACTGATGCGCAAACAAAAATCCAGGATTTAATTTTTCAATATAATAAAACCAATGAAGATGAGTTAACGAATCGTCTTTATCTTGTTTTAGGTTATGCCCTGTTACAACGTGAATACTATCGTGATGCACGGGAATCATTCAGGCATATCGGTTTAGAAAGCCGTTATACCAACAGAGCTTTATTAGGTATTGGTCTAACAGCCACCAGTCAGGGAGACTTTGTTGGCGGACTTAATGCGCTTACTATACTCAAAAATAAAAAAACATCAGATCTCTCAGTTGATGAATCATACCTGCTTGTTCCCTATGTATATGAGAAGCTTCAACAAGAGTTGACGGTCACAACAACCTATACTGAAGCGATGAACTATTATCAGCGACGCACAACAAACCTGGAAAATATTGCAAAAAATCGCTCTGATTTTAATAAGTTACTATTTAATCCCAACACATCCAGTTTTATTATAGAGAATAATAATTTTGACTATACAAATAGATACCCTGATTCTTTTATAAAAAACTATAAACGACTTGTTGAGTTTAAGACAGTAAGTAAGAGCAAAAAGTTACAGACGAAGATTAATAAAATAATAAAACGTTTTGATGCCACTTATCAACAGGTCGTCGCTGATTTAGCAAACCAGAGAATAGAATATTTAAAAAGTTACCTGAATCAGTCAAGGTATGGTCTTGCTCGTTTATATGACAATACTAAAGAGACTAATAATTAATATGTTTAAGATAGTCAGTATAAAATGGAGTTTGTTATTTGTTTGCGTGAGTTTGTTATCAGCGTGTATGTCTGAGGAAAAACCTGCTAGCCTTGCTGATCTTGATGTGTCAACGGGTCATGAATCAAAAAACAAAGTGTTTATTAAACCTAAGTCTGAAGAAGAAATCAGAAAAGCCTACACCAACTATTTAAATAATGCAGGTGAAGATGATAGTACACGACTTGAAGCATTAAGCAGGCTCGCAGAGCTTGAGTTTAGTTATAGTGACAAGTTATTACAGCAGCAGGAAAGTTTAAGTGCCGATGAAAAAGAAGCGTTTGATGATAAGCGTTATAATGATCGATTAGACAAAACAATTAAACTGTTAAGTACTTCACTTAGAGATTATCCTAAGTCAAAAAATAACGATACCCTGCTCTATCAGATCGCTAAAGCATATGATCAACGAGGAGATCATCAGCAGTCAGTAGATGCCTTAACCAAGTTGTCTGAAAAATATCCTAAAAGTCCTTTTTATGCTGAAGCTCAGTTTCGAATAGCTGAAGATGCTTTTTCGTATCGTGATTACAGTACTGCTGAGTTTTCTTATACTGAAGCTATTATTGCCAAAGATAATGATGTGTTCTATGAGAAATCATTATTTAAAAGAGGTTGGGCCAGATTTAAACAACAATACTATACAGATGCGGTGGATGATTTTTTAAAGGCTGTACTGGAACATGAGTTTGATGAGTTTGAAAAATTAAATAAATCAGAACGTGAGCAGTTTGATGAATACTTCAGAGCGGTCGGCCTGGCGTTTTCATATTTGGGTGGAGCTGAGCCACTACATGAGTACTTTAAAGATCAGCCTGATTTTATTTACACATATCATACCTACTCTATGGTTGCTGAGATTTATCTGAAGCAGGAACGTTACTCCGACGCTGTCGATACACATCAACAGTTTATTAAGTTTTATCCAAAATCTAACAATATTCCCTACTCTCATCTTAAAATTATCGATATCTGGAAGAATAGTGGATTTACGAATAAAGTTTACGGGGCAATTGAAAAATTTTATTTACAATATAATCCTTCAAGTCAGTACTGGAAAAATCAGAATGAAAATTCAAGCATAAACAGAGCTATCAGACGATCATTAAAAGAGTATGTGGTTTTAATGACTGGCTATTATCATAATAAATATCAAAAATCGATCAAAAATGCTGACTATAAATCGACAGAACTCTGGTATAAAAGATATCTGAAGCATTACAGTGCTTATGCGCAAAAAGACAATGTCTATTTCTTATACGCTGAACTGCTGGCTCAGAAAAACAATTATAAAGAAGCTTTAAAATATTATGAATTAGCAGCTTATGACAATGATTTGATCATCCATAAAAAAGCGGCTTACGCTACGATTATTATCAGTGATAAATTATTATCAAAAGATATAAAGAATAAGGAATATCTTAAAAAACATATATCTTATGCATTAAAATACTCACAGAAATACCCTGCTGATAAACAGACACATAAAATTATATTGCATGCTGCTGAATTAGCATATAAAGCGGCTGAATATAAAACGACGATTGAACTGGCTGATATCTTAATCACTAATAGTAAACGTAAAAATACGTCTTATATAAGTGGCCTAAAAGCAGAGTCTTATTTTAAGCTTAACGAGTATGCAGAAGCTGAGTCACTTTATATTCAATTATCTAAAACACCGGGTATTAATAGAAAAGAAAGAATGAAATTCACAGATAAACTTGCACTGTCTATTTATAAGCAAGGTGAAGTTGCATTAAAGAACAAAGAAACTCCTCAGGCTATAGAGCATTATTCACGTATATCATTAGTTGCTATGGGTTCATCAATCGCCGCTACAGGCCTGTACGATGCAATAGCGCTTAATATGCAGCATAAACAATGGAAGAGTGCCATATCAGATATTAAGCGTTTTCAGAAAATTTATCCTGGAAATAAGCTACAGCCTGATGTGTCAAAAAAGTTATCAGTAGCTTATCTAAGTTCAAATCAGGGTATAAAAGCGGCAGCTGAGTTTGAAAAAATATCATCAATGGGCAGTAATCTAGCAATCAAATCAGCAGCATTATGGCAGGCAGCTGAATTATACGAAGAAAAGAATAAAACTAATGACGCTATCCGATCATATGAAGAATATGCGCGTAAGTTTAAGAAGCCCTACCCTCAATACCTTGAATCTATGAATAAATTGACTGAGTTGTACGATAAAAAGGGGGCAAATAGTAAAGCTAATAAATGGCGCAAGAGTATTATTAAAGCTGATAGAAAGGCGCTTAATAATGTTAAATCAGACAGAACGCGTTACATAACATCTTTTTCAAATATAGGTCTGGCGAGAAGCGAAAAAGCACGATTTGATAAGATTAGATTGTCACTGCCATTAAAACGTAGCTTGAAGAAGAAAAAAGGCGCGATGCAAAGTGCAGTTAAGTACTATGGAAATGCTTCCAAATATAAAATTTATGAAGCAGCGACAGAAGCGACTTATTCGATAGCATTAATATACAAAGATTTTAGTGTCTCATTACTTGAATCAGATCGCCCGACTAAACTTAATGCAGAAGAATTAGATCAATATGAAATTTTACTGGAAGATCAGGCATTTCCATTTGAAGATAAGTCTATTGAATTTTTTGAGATCAACCTGACCAGAGTTAAAGATGGTCATTACAATCAATGGATTAAAAAGAGTCATGATCAGCTAATTGCACTATTTCCTACTCGATATAACAGAAAACCAAAAGTGGATGGCTATATAAATGTGCTTCATTAAATATTGTTTCACAAATGGTATAAACCAGGTATTTAAAAAAATAGCTCTGATTTTTTCAGTGCTCTTAATATCGTCCTGTGCTCAGGATAATATTAAATCTTCAGATTCAGGTATGGCTGTAACGGAGGAAAGTGAACAAAGTAAATCTGTGTCTAGTAGTGATAAGGAAAAATATCGTGATGGTATTACTGCCTTGTATAATAATGATTTATCTAAGGCGCAGCGTATATTTAGTGAGTTTGTACGTAATAAACCGAAACTGGCAGGTGCTTACTCAAATCTTGCACTGGTATATTTTAAAAAGGAAGAGTTTGATAAATCTTTAAAGCAACTTAACAAAGCTTTAGAGCTTAACCCGAAACAGGCGCAGGCTTATAATTTACGTGCTCAGTTGTATGTGGTTGACGGAAAAATACATGAAGCTAAAGCTGATTATTTAAAGGCTATTGAATATAAGCCAAAATATACTAATGCACAATATAACCTGGCTTTGCTTTATGATGTTTATTTACAGGAAATAAACCTGGCTATAAAACATTACAAAATTTATATGTCTTTAATTAAAGAACCTGACGAAGCAACTAAAGAATGGATAACGCATTTAGAAGGTACATTAAAAGATGCTTAAACGTATAATTTTAATACTTCTCCTTTCTTTACTGTCTTCTACAACAATTGCAGAAGACAAGATAGAGCTTCGAACAACCACAATTAAAGGTAATAAAGAATTGCCTAAAATACTTTATGTAGTGCCCTGGAAAGATATAAAGAGAAGTAAAAAAGCGGAAAGAAAATTAGTTTTACATAGCCTGTTTGGTGACTTGTTTGATCCTGTTTTACCAAAACAAATGAAATAGACTGATTAATTAAAAACAGAAATTATTAAGATTTTTACTTAATATCAATAATTTTCACATTAGATACATCATATCCAATGATGGCGATAAAATAATATTGAGCACTTTTTTGTGTAATGCTTATAAAAATATTAAACCAAACCCAATTCTACTTGACTGATTAAAACCATTTAATACTTATAACACTTAAACGATCAATCATAGGTAGATGGTTTCTTTCGTTTATGAACTTAATAAACCGAAGAATGTATAGCCTGAAACCTGGCAGACTTATGGTATAGGGTGAGTATGAATTGATTTTTTGGTGTCGTTATATATTTTTTATTTTTCGGCTTCGGTGAATTAATAATTATACCTAATTATTTTATATAAATTAAGAGGACAAATCTTCATTTTTTATAATAGATATGCCCCCTTATATGCTTATATATTATTGCGTAATGTTTATTACGTAACCCTCCCCTCCATTTAAGCCGTTTGATGGTGTCCCTGTACTGCCAACCGATCCACCATTACCTCCAGCACCACCGGAAGCGCCTCCACCACCACCTGACCTTCGTGTGGTTGAGCTTACTACTGTAGCACCTGTTGCGCCTAAACCTTCGCTAATATTTTCAGTGCCTAAAGTGGCTACGCCCGAAGAAATTAGTATAATGATTCCACCACCTCCTCCTCCGCCATTTCCACCAAAGGATGAACTGATTCTTCCATCCCCGCCACTTACATCTATCGTGCCACTTGAATTATCTATAGTACTGCCTGATTGAAGAATTACTATGCCGCCGCCGCCGCCGCCAATGCTAGCGTTTGCCCCATTGAAGCCTTGGGCATCAATAGTGCCGGTATTCACAATAGCACCTGCGCATTGAACCCTTACTAAACCACCGCCATGACCACCTTGATTATCATAACCAGCGCCAGAACCGCCACCAAATTTAAATCTATCATGAGAAGTCATTGCCACGACTTGCGGAATCAGTTTTCCACCATTACCACCTGTCAATGAGACCGCCAAAACGTTGACTGCCGTATTATCGACATGGCCTAAAGATGCAGGGCCATATGAATCGCCTGGATGTGCGTATGCATGATCACCGGACGTGGGCGAATTACCTGTACTTATTCCGGTGACGCTACCAATTTGAACACCCCCAGTGACCAGGAGTGTGCCATTATTTACAAATCCTCCAGCACATCTTATTGTAGTACCAGCAGGAACCGTTAATGTTTGACCGGTTTCAATAAGGATATTATTGAAGTTGGGATTAGTGGGTGGAGTACTACTCCAGTTCGTGTTAGCACTTATAGTCAGGTCTGTGTTGCTATTGCCTGTGTCGTTAACAGCCGATTTTATATTATTTAGTGTCGTTGTTGTCAGTGTGTCACCGGTAGTGTAGGTATCTGTAATTGATCCTGCAAAAACCAGATTACTCATTAAAGACAACGCAGTCATTATTATAATATTACTTCTGAAATACATCTTATTTCTCCTTGCTACAGACTCAATATAATTGTGCATTTAACACAGGTATATCCGTTTATCATAATTAAAAGATTTTAAAACTATCTGGTATTATTAACCTAAAGTACAGCTGCCTATTATTGATGACCCTAAAACACATGCCCCATCTGTTGGGTCAGTCCCAGCTGCTATTTCAGCAGCATTGCTGATACCATCTCCATCAGAGTCGTGGGATGCGAAATCATAATCAGTAGCTGCAAAACTAAGACTGCCAGAACCTGAGGTTAAATCGACTGTACTGGTAGCGGTGGCCAGAATTACGGTGCCGTTTATATCTGTGTACTCATAGGTTATCGTTACCGTATGAGAAGCCAGACTTAAACTGGGAATGGATGCAGATGCAGAACCCGCGCCTGCAGGGTCGATTGTCATTTCAATTCTGGCACCACCATCAACACTGACATAAGCACTTAATGTGCCGCCACTAGCTAACGTTAATTTTTGTATTTCTGCTGGCATTTCAGTTGTGGTATTACTGGTGCCCGTAGCATAATTGCTTTCGCAAGCATAAAGTGTATTGAGTAATACGAGACTTATAATTACTCTAAATGTTTTTTGTATGTAATTGATATTCATTTGTAGCTCCACTAGGTCACAATTCCTGACTTTTCTGTAGACTAATTGAGATAATATTAATTTACGGGGATGTTGGTTCAGCAGTATTTATTGACAATGTAGCGGTAGGAGTTCCGCCTCCACCGCCACCACCACCGGCAGCTGCACCGATAACAACAGCGCCTAAGCCAATCCAAACCCATTTACTAATACCTTCATCATCATCTTTAGAAGGTTCAGGTATTTTGTCTGTGTTAGGGGTTGCAACTACGGCCGCACTACCCGCAACTGTTTTTACGCTGAGAGGTGAAAATGAATAACCATGTAAGAGTGAATTACCTGCTTTATCTAGTGCCTGGACATAATACTCAATGCCGGGAGGTTTAATCTGTTTCGGACTAATGGTAGCCGTGTAATCATCGCCGCCTTTAATATTCTGCATGGTCTGGCTTTTATATTTTTCAGTGCCAATTACGCGGTAGAAAACAATAACCTGTTTAACAGCCGTATCATCTTTAACTGTCACTGTTATTGTGTGACTTTTGTTTTTATCTATAGTATCGGTATATTTTTCCTGAGTGATGGTAGGTGCTTCTACATCAACGGCGGGCAATGAAAGCTGAGCAGCTCTTAATAGAGGTGAAAACGCGAGAGCGTAAGAAATAAAGACAACAATGCTTCGACATAAAATATTCTTAATCATTTTTCCATACCTATTAATTCACATTAATTTCCATTTTCCGTAATTAAAACGAAAGACACTTCCACGTGTCATTTTATTAAGTCATAAATTAAAAACACTGTCAAGCCACAACTTTTGATACCTATCAATAAATAGATTAATCAAAATATTACCAATTACCAATATACCTTTAGCTGATTTTTACGGTTATAACGTACTGTTATATCAAATTTATTCCAGTTGCCCGGCAAAGAATTACTATTGATTTTATTACCGTTCTTATCAATTAAATCAGTTATGTCTATATGTGCACTGGCTTTATTTTCCTTAGAAATAAACTGTAATTTAGAAACCTTAATTTTAAAGCTCTTATACTCTTTAAATAACTGATCAATAAACTGGGTACGGCCCGGTACTAATTTACTCATGCGTATTAATTTATTTTTATTGCGTGCCTGAAATACAGATTTAAACTGACCAATAATTTCACTTACTTTTTGTATATTTAGTTTCTTAGGTAACTGCTTTACTGGTTTCTTTTTTATAGGGGGTTTTACTACTTTTACACGTCTCTTTTGTTGTTTCTTTTTAAGGCGTGCTTGCATGTTTGTAATATCTGAAGATGAGACAGATATTTTCTTCATTACCCCAATATCCCTTTCAGCATTTAATAGCTGTGAGAGAGACATATGCTTATTAAACAAGTCTTTATAATGGTTTTGTATGGTTTTAATCCCAGCTAAAGCCCGTTTATTTTCAGGCTCCTGATTGAGAACTTCACTATATGTATTAAACGCATTTTTACTTTCCGGGCTGGTATAGTTATTGTTGTTAATGTATGTCTCTGCTTCTGATAACCAAGCCTCAATTTGTGATTTTTTAATTGT
>Ga0316204_10000887_pt1 | contig 94217 bp, 98 predicted proteins | sample 6monrhotite_MG_2_FD_205661 | JGI IMG/M metagenome (GOLD analysis project Ga0316204, IMG submission 205661) | Microbial mat bacterial communities from mineral coupon in-situ incubated in ocean water Damariscotta River, Maine, United States -... | ecosystem: Environmental > Aquatic > Marine >... | reverse complement strand
AAATTGAACTTAAGTATTTTGAAGGCCTTCCAGCCATTCAAGAAATTTCACGGGTGTCCAAACCGGGCCGTCGTGTTTACTCTAAGATTAAAAATCTCTCCAACGTTTATAATGGACTTGGTATTTCGATCATTTCAACCCCCCGTGGCGTCATGTCTGATGCCGAGGCCCGTGAGGCCAACGTGGGCGGTGAAGTGCTCTGCCAAGTTTTTTAGGGAGATTTGTAAATGTCTCGTATTGGTAAAAATCCAGTTCAGGTTCCCGATGGCGTTAGCGTCGAGGTTTCTGGGCAATGTGTGACAGCAAAAGGTAAATTGGGTGAGCTATCGGCTTCGTTTACAGACGATGTTGATCTTTCCATCGAAGGAAACTTGATCACAGTTTCGCCACGTGAAGGCGCGGCGCGTGCCCGTCAAATGTGGGGCATGTCACGGACCTTAATCAGCAACTTAGTTGAAGGCGTTTCTCAAGGCTTTTCAAAAAAGTTGGAAATTTCGGGTGTTGGTTATCGAGCTCAGGTCAATGGCAAGAACTTGGTTATGCAACTAGGCTTCAGTCATGAAGTGGTTGTTCCGGTTCCTCAAGGCATTAACATTCAATGTCCTGATCAAACCACCATTGATATTTCCGGTGCTGATAAACAACAAGTTGGCCAAATTGCAGCTGAAATTCGCGGTTATCGTCCGCCTGAGCCTTACAAAGGCAAAGGCGTTCGTTATGCTGATGAATATATCATCCGCAAAGAAGGTAAGAAGAAGTAAGGCAGAACCATGGCAAACGCGAAACAATTATTCGAGCGTCGCAAACAACGTACGCGCGCTCAGATCGCAAAGAAGGCCGCAGGCAATCCGCGTCTTTCTGTGTACCGTTCAGGGCGTTACATCTACGCTCAAGTTATCGACGACAGCAAAGGTCATACTGTGGCTGCGGCTTCTAGCCTTGAGTCGGACATCAAGTCCAAGCTTAAGTCTACGGCAAGTTCAGAAGCTGCTGAAGCTGTTGGTAAAATGGTCGCTGAACGGGCGATTAAGGCTGGTGTAAACAACGTGGTCTTTGATCGCGGTGGTTATAGGTATCACGGTCGGGTAAAAGCCCTGGCAGACGCAGCCCGCGAAGGCGGCTTGACGTTCTAAGGAGAGTACAGATGAATAAACCCGCTCAAAAGCGTGACCGCCAACGTGGCGATCGTCAAGAACGCGATGAACCGGAACTGATTGAACGTCTTGTTGGCATCAATCGCGTTGCGAAAACTGTTAAAGGTGGTCGTAACTTCTCATTCGCGGCATTGGTTGTCGTTGGTGATGGCAAAGGTCGTGTTGGCTTTGGTACTGGTAAGGCTCGTGAAGTTCCTGAAGCCATTCGCAAAGCAACCGATAACGCTAAAAAAAGCATGATCCGTGTGCCTTTACGTGAAGGCCGCACATTGCATCACGATATCGAAGGTCGTTTTGGCGCCGGAAACGTGTTGTTGCGCAGTGCCCCTGCTGGTACAGGTGTGATTGCTGGTGGTCCGATGCGTGCCGTGTTTGAAAGCATGGGTGTTCAGGATGTTGTGACCAAATCAAATGGTTCACAAAACCCACACAACATGATTAAGGCAACCTTTAATGCGCTCAAGCGCAGCACGTCTCCGCGTTCCGTGGCTTCTCGCCGTGGTCTTAAGGTGAGCGACATTGTCTCTCGCCGTGGTGACAAAGAAGGTAAGGAGTAATTCCCATGGCCGCAAAGAAAACATTAAAAGTGACACAGACGGGTAGCCCCATCGGTCGTCCAAAAGATCAACGTGAGACCCTTAAAGGTCTTGGTTTGAATAAAATGAGCCGAACACGGGAACTTGAAGACACACCATCCGTTCGCGGTATGATTAACAAAGTGTCTCACCTCGTTCGGGTAGATGAAGCTGGCTAAAGCTGGTTTTTATCCAAAAAGGATAAGATTATGAATCTTAATGAAATTCGCGATAACGCAGGTTCGACTAAGAACCGAAAGCGTGTGGGCCGTGGTATCGGTTCTGGAACAGGTAAAACCGCAGGCCGTGGTGTAAAAGGACAAAAGTCACGCTCGGGCGTTTCTCTTGTTGGTTTTGAAGGTGGTCAAATGCCTTTGTATCGCCGTTTGCCAAAACGCGGCTTTACCAACATTTTTGCCAAAAACTTTGCCATTTTTAATATTGGCGATTTGCAAAAAGCTGTTGATGCAAAAAGACTTGATGCCAAAAAAATCATCAACGAAGAAAATTTGCGTGAACTAGGCTTGTTGAAAGGTCGTTACGATGGAATCCGTATCCTTGCCCGTGGCGAACTGAAGGCAAAATTGACAATCGAAGCTGCTGGCGCCTCAAAAGCCGCTGTTGAAGCTGTTGAAAAAGCAGGTGGTAAGCTCACCATTGCTGAAGCCAAGTCTGTAAAAACAGACGACAGCGAATAAATCTAAGCGGAGAAGACTTCTATGGCATCAACGGGTGAACGTATGACCCAAAGTTTGAAGGGTAGTGCTTTTTCAAAGGCAACTGACCTTCAAAACAGAATTTGGTTCACTTTGGGCGCGCTGATTATATATCGGCTGGGAACGTATATTCCTTTGCCGGGCATTAATTCAGCAGCCTTGAAAGACGTATTCAGCCAACATTCAAGCGGATTGCTCGGCATGTTTGACATGTTCACGGGCGGCGCCCTGTCGCGCATGACAATCTTTGCTTTGAATATCATGCCTTACATTTCGGCATCCATTATCATGCAGTTGATGACGACAATTTCGCCGTCGTTGGGGGCCATGAAAAAAGAAGGTGCCAACGGCAGCAAACGGATCAACCAATACACACGTTATCTGACTGTTTTGATTACGGCCATTCAGGCGTACGGCATTTCTGCTGGTCTAGAAAGCATGTCAACAGGTGTGGTTATTGATGGCGGTTGGTTCTTCCGCTTTACCACGGTGGTGACTTTGATGGGCGGCACCATGTTTTTGATGTGGCTGGGCGAACAAATCACCCAGCGTGGCGTTGGTAACGGAATTTCCTTAATTATTTTCACAGGTATCGTTGCGAACCTTCCCCACGCCGTTGCTGGCACGTTAGAATTGGGGCGGACCGGCGCGTTAAGTGCTGGATTTATCATTGGTCTTGTTTTAATGGTTGTAGCCGTGATTTTCTTGATAGTGTTTGTCGAACGCGCGCAAAGACGGATTATCGTTCAATACCCAAAACGTCAACAAGGTGGACGTATGACGGGTGGTGAAAACACCCACTTACCTTTGAAAATCAATACGGCTGGCGTTATTCCGCCGATTTTTGCTGGTTCTATTTTAGGTTTGCCAGTGACCATATTGGGGCTAAGTGCCGCAGGACAAGGGCCTGAATGGGTCACAACAATGATGGCGTGGATGGGCCGTGGGCAACCCGCTTATTTGATTACATTTGTTGTTATGATTGTGTTTTTTGCCTTTTTCTATACAGCCGTTGTGTTTAACCCCGAAGAAACCGCAGACAATCTTAAAAAGTATGGTGGCTTTGTCCCGGGTATTCGTCCTGGAAAAAGCACATCAGATTATTTAGATAAAGTTTTGACACGATTGACGGTCATTGGGTCGGCTTATTTAGCGGCCATATGTTTGTTGCCTGAAATTTTAATGGCAAATTATTCGGTTCCATTCTATTTCGGCGGCACATCATTGTTGATTGTCGTAACCGTGACCATGGATACGGTTACCCAGGTGCAATCGCACTTGATGGCTCACCAATACGAAGGCTTGGTTAAAAAAGCCAAGTTGCGGGGGAAGCGTAAATAATGAACCTTATTCTCTTAGGCCCCCCCGGTGCTGGTAAAGGCACACAATCAAAAAGATTGGAAGACAAGTTGAATGTCATTCAATTGTCGACGGGTGATATGTTACGTGCGGAAATAGCATGTGGTAGCGATTTGGGTGTTGAAGCCAAAAGTATCATGGAAGCTGGTAATTTTGTTTCTGATGAATTAATTGTGGCGATGATTTCAAATCGTCTAGATCAAGACGATTGCGCTAACGGTTTTATATTGGATGGTTTTCCAAGAACGGTTCCCCAAGCGGAAGCCTTACGTGAAATGTTGGATCAAAAATCATTAAAACTTGATCATGTACTTGAACTAACCGTTGACGATGAAGCTATGGTTGAACGCATTTGTGGGCGTTATACCTGTGCTAAATGTGGTGCTGGGTATCACGATTCTTTTCAAAAGCCTGAACAAGATGGTGCTTGCGATGCATGCGCCAATACAGAATTTACCCGGCGCGCAGACGACAATGCAGAAACCGTGCGTGCACGACTAAAAATATACCACGAACAAACCGCGCCCATTTCCGCTTTTTATAAGGAAATTGGGATTTTACAACAAGTTGATGGGATGACCGGCATAGATGAGGTCACCCAACAGCTCGAGAACATTGTGTGTTGAAAGACTTCGTATTGACTTGATGGCGGGAATTCTTATAATCGCGCCTCTTTAGACATATTATCAATACGAAGCCTTTGAAAACCAAAGGCTAAGGAGTTATAGCTTTGGCACGAATCGCTGGCGTAAACATTCCGACTTCTAAACGGGTCGTTATCGCGCTCACTTATATTCACGGAATCGGTAACACCAAGGCACAAGAAATTTGTGCAAAAGTTGGTGTTCCTCTTGAACGTCGCGTTAATCAACTTACGGATGATGAAGTTATTCGCATCCGTGAAACCATTGACGGCGACTATCAAGTCGAAGGTGACCTTCGTCGTGAAATCGCAATGAATATTAAACGCTTGATGGACTTGGGGTGTTACCGCGGGTTGCGTCATCGTCGTGGACTTCCTGTTCGCGGACAGCGCACAAGCACTAACGCGCGCACACGCAAAGGCCCTGCAAAGGCCATTGCCGGCAAAAAGATATAAGAGGCTAAGTTATGGCTAAAGTAACCACTGCGCGACCACGTCGCCGCGAACGAAAAAATATTGCTTCTGGTGTTGCTCACGTGAACTCTACGTTCAACAACACCATGATTACGATCACCGATGCCCAAGGAAATACAATTTCTTGGTCTTCAGCTGGTGCTCAGGGTTTTAAAGGGTCACGTAAATCGACTCCTTATGCGGCCCAAATGGCTGCTGAAGATGCTGGTACCAAAGCAAAAGAACACGGTATGCAAACGCTTGAAGTTGAAGTTAAAGGTCCAGGCTCTGGCCGTGAATCAGCTTTGCGGGCATTGCAAGCCGTTGGGTTCAACATCACGTCTATTCGCGATGTTACACCGATACCACACAATGGTTGCCGTCCACGCAAACGTCGCCGCGTTTAGGTGCGTTTTGGACGGACCGTTCTGCTAGGACGGTGTTTTCGGCATTTATGTCGATATTAATGTGTTGGGGTTGCCTGCCAAGTTAGGTTTCCCTTTTATTCTTTAACGTGCCTAAGTGCGAGGTCACAACCGTGATTCAAAAGAATTGGCAAGATTTCATCAAACCGACGAAACTAGACGTAACTTCTGGGGATGACCCGTTACGTACAGCTACCGTCATCGCTGAACCACTAGAACGTGGTTTTGGACTTACACTGGGCAATGCGCTGCGCCGCATTTTGCTGTCTTCTTTGCGTGGGGGGGCTGTTACGGCCATTCACGTTGACGGCGTATTGCACGAATTTTCGTCTATTCCCGGCGTTCGCGAAGATGTTACCGACATCATCTTGAACATCAAGTCCATGGGGCTGAAAGTTCATTCCGAAGGTCGTAAAAAAATGACACTTTCGGTCAATAAACCTGGCCCTATCACGGCGGGTATGATTGATTCTGGTGCTGAAATTGAAGTGATGGACCCTGATTTGGTTTTGTTTCACTTAGATGAGGGCAAAAAGGTCAACATCGAATTTACCGTAGATACCGGTAAGGGCTATGTTCCAGCTTCTGAAAACCGTCCCGAAGATCCTCCCATTGGTTTGGTTCCGATTGACGCCGTTTTCTCTCCCGTTCGTAAAGTCAGCTACAAAGTCGACAATACTCGGGTTGGCGAAGAAACCGATTTGGATAAATTGGCTTTGGAAGTTCATACCAATGGGGCGGTTAGCCCCGAAGATGCCGTTGCTTTAGCCGCTCGCATTCTTCAAGAACAATTACGTTTGTTCGTGAACTTTGATGAACCAGAAGTTGCTAAACCCGAAGAAGAAATTTACGACGAATTGCCATTCAACAAGAATTTGTTGCGTAAGGTTGATGAATTGGAACTTTCTGTTCGTTCTGCGAATTGCTTGAAAAATGACAACATCATTTACATCGGTGATCTTGTTCAAAAAAGCGAATCAGACATGTTGCGTACGCCTAATTTCGGCCGCAAATCCTTGAATGAAATTAAGGAAGTGCTTTCGCAGATGGGCTTGCATTTGGGCATGGAAATTGCTAATTGGCCACCTGAAAACATCGAAGATTTGGCAAAACGCCTAGAAGAACCATACTAATTTAGGTTCTTCATTGGGCTAAATGCCCTTGTGAATACGGTCCGTGGGGCCAGCCCGCCGTACCTGTTTCTTATGAAATAAGGCGGTGGGTTTTGCAATCTGACAAAGCGCCGTAATGGATATGTCAGGATAAAAAGGAAAGATCATCATGCGTCATCGCAGTGGACTACGTAAATTAAACCGAACAGTCAGTCACCGTAAGGCTATGTTTGCCAACATGGTGGTTTCTGTGCTTACCCACGAACAAATTAAAACGACATTGCCGAAAGCGAAAGAAGTGCGTCGTGTAACCGACAAAATGATTTCATTGGCCAAACGTGGTGATATGCATGCGCGTCGCCAAGCCGCTTCTTTCTTGCGTGATGATGCTGTCGTGTCTAAGCTTTTTTCAACATTGGCCGAACGTTACAAAGAACGTCCCGGTGGTTATACCCGTGTTTTGAAAGCTGGCTTTCGTTATGGCGATGCTGCCCCTATGGCGTTTTTAGAATTGGTTGACCGTGATGAGTCTGTTAAAGGCGTGGCTGATAAAGCACGCGCCGAGGCTGATGCTGCTGCGGCGGCTGACGAATAGCCTAGTATTCCCGAATTGATAAAAAGGGGCAGCCTAAGGCTGTCCCTTTTTTTTGCCTCAAAACCAGACTATCTTTGTCAAAATACATAAAGAAAAGGATGAATACCGTGAAGTTTGTTTTTGGCATTATTTTGAGCATGGTTTTGATTGTGGAGGCAAACGTGAATGCTTTTGCTAAAACAAAAGTCGTTCCTCAGGCATCCCGTCAAATCCAACTGTCCTTTGCCCCTTTGGTGAAAAAAACAGCGCCGGGCGTTGTCAACGTTTACACGTCTAAAATTGTTCGAACACGGCAAATGACACCGTTGTTTAACGACCCCTTTTTCCAGCAGTTTTTTGGCGGCAGATTGCAAGATCAAAGGTTAGGCGCTCAAAAACAAGTGCAGAATTCTCTTGGTTCCGGCGTCATTATTGATGGCCACGGCATTATTGTCACCAACAATCATGTCATCGAAGGCGCTGAGTCCATCAAAGTGGTCTTAGCAGATAGGCGTGAATTCGAAGCTAGACTTGTGGGTACCGATAAACGTACTGACATTGCAGTGCTGAAGATTGAACCGCATGGTGAAGCTTTGCCGTATTTGCAATTTAGCGATCCTGATTCTCTTGAAATCGGGGACCTTGTGTTGGCCATTGGCAATCCCTTTGGTGTTGGACAAACGGTGACCAGTGGTATCGTTTCAGCAAAGGCCAGAACCAATATTAGCTCCTCGGATTTAAATTCGTTCATTCAAACGGATGCTGCCATTAATCCCGGCAATTCTGGCGGGGCCTTGATCGATATGAATGGGCGTTTGGTCGGCGTTAATACGGCAATTTTCACGAAATCTGGCGGATCAAATGGTATTGGTTTTGCCATTCCTGTAAATATGGTATCCCATGTTGTCAAAAGTTTATTGAATTCAGGTGATGTGGTGCGTCCGTGGTTGGGAGCCATCGGTCAAAATGTGACGGCTAATATTGCCCAAGCTTTGGGCCTAAGTCGCCCCATTGGCGTTATGGTGACTTCGGTTTATGATTTGGGGCCAGCCCACAAAGCAGGCGTTAAAACCGGTGATGTCTTGCTGTCTATTAATGGTCATGAACTGGCTGATTTACAAGATTTGCGCTTTCGTATTGCCACTTTAAATGTTGGAGACACCGCCAACGTAAAAGTGATGCGTCGTGATGGTCAATCGGTTCTTAAAATGACCATGGAATCTCCCCCAGAAACGCCGAAAATGGACGAACGTGTTTTACGGGGCCGTCATCCCTTTGATGGCGCGTTGGTGGCAAATTTGTCGCCCAAACTTACGGATCAAATAGGCCTTTCTCATACTCTTAAGGGGGTGATTGTCTTAAAGCTTGATCCGAACAAAACGGCGGCTCAAGTCGGGTTAAATTCAGGTGATATCGTGCTAAAAATCAACAATCAAGTCATCACCAGCACGAAACAGCTTTCCCAGCTTTTGAAAACACCCATGAATGGGTGGTTGATCGCTTTGCAACGGGGTGGGCGTAAAATAAAATTGGTGGTTAGGTGATGCTTTATGCCAACATTGTTTGAAGACCAAGCCCCACGACCTTTGGCTGACCGCTTGCGGCCCCAAGATTTGTCCCAAGTTGTTGGTCAAGATCATTTACTGGCTGAAATTGGCCCCCTTGGGCGTATGATCAAGGCGGGGCGGTTATCCAGTCTAGTGTTGTGGGGGCCTCCCGGTACTGGGAAAACAACCATTGCGCGGTTGCTGGCCCAGCACACTCAGCTTTTTTTCGAACCGTTGTCGGCTGTTTTTTCAGGCGTTGCCGATCTGAGAAAAGTCTTTGCTCGTGCCCGCGAACGTCGCCAAGCCGGGCAGGGCACCTTATTGTTTATTGATGAAATTCATCGTTTTAATCGTTCTCAGCAAGATGGGTTTTTGCCCTATGTCGAAGATGGTACCGTCATTTTGGTTGGGGCTACTACGGAAAATCCTTCGTTTGAATTAAATGCAGCTTTGCTTTCCAGGTGCCAAGTATTGGTTTTGAATCGTTTGGACGATCACGCGCTTGAAGCACTGTTGACCCGTGTTGAAGATGACACCAGCAAGCCTTTGCCGCTTGATTTAGATGCGCGCGCTGCCTTGCGCGCGATGGCTGACGGGGATGGGCGTTATTTGTTGAATTTGGCCGAAGAATTGATGACCTTAACGACAGAAAAGGAAATTCTTTCTACTCAAGATTTGGCGCGCGTTGTGCAAAAACGGGTACCCCTATATGATAAATCACAAGAAGGCCATTACAACTTGATCTCGGCTCTGCATAAATCTTTGCGGGGATCAGATACGGATGCTGCCTTGTATTGGTTTGCTCGTATGTTGGATGGCGGCGAAGACCCTCACTTTATTGCGCGCAGGTTAACTAGATTTGCTGTCGAAGATATTGGCCTAGCCGACCCCCAAGCCCTTAATCAAGCCATCGCCGCCTGGCAGGCTTTTGAACGATTAGGTCCACCCGAAGGCGAGTTGGCTTTGGTCCAGTTGGTCATCTATTTGGGTACGGCTCCGAAATCTAATGCCGCTTATAAGGCCGAAAAATCGGCAAAACAGGCGGCAAAGGAAACGGGTTCACTAAGCCCCCCCAAACACATCCTTAACGCGCCGACCGGAATGATGAAAAATTTAGGCTATGGTAAAGGGTACGATTATGACCATGATGCTCAAGATGGTTTTTCCGGACAGAACTATTTTCCCAATGAAATGAATCGCCAACGCTTTTATAATCCCAAAGAAATTGGCTTTGAACGTGACATTCACAAGCGTCTGGTTTATTGGGACAAGCTAAGAAGCGAACGGCAACGGGCTCAACAAGGTGAAGACGAATGAATCCACAATTATTATTGTTCGTAGGTTTGGGTGGCGCCATTGGCGCTATGGGCCGTTTTGTCGTGATGAGCGCCGTTGGGCATGTCGCTCATACAGGCTTTCCTTGGAGCACCGTCACGGTCAATGTGATCGGCGCCTTTGTATTAGGAGGCGTCTTGGAACTGTCAGCCTTAGCCTGGTCTCCATCACCTGAAATCCGAGCCATGATCGTGGTTGGGCTTTTGGGGGCCTTTACCACGTTTTCTACATTTTCCATGGATCTATATTATTTGATTGATCGCGGAGCGATTTTGAATGCTGCAGCCTATGCCATGGGCAGTGTTTTGGTGTGCTTGATTGCGTTTTGGGCAGGGCTAAGCTTGCTTAGAATGGCGCTAGCATGAGCGGCGGCGTCAAAACTATTGTCATTGGACCTAAGACCGAAGAACAACGCCTGGATCGTTGGTTCAAAGACAAATATCCGGGGTTGAGCTTTGGTCGCCTGCAAAAATTGTTACGCAAAGGTGAGGTGCGCGTTGATGGCAAGCGGATCAAAGATGCAAAATTTTTGCTTAAGCCCGGACATGCGTTGCGTATTCCGCCTTTAGACAAAGAAAAAACACCCGTAAAGCCTAAGCCTTATCAAGGGCGATTAACGGACGAAGAGGCCGCGTATATTCAAGCCTGTGTCATCCACAAAGACGATCACATCATTATATTGAACAAACCCCCAGGGCTGGCCGTTCAAGGTGGTAGCGGTACGTCTAGACATGTTGATGGGATGTTGGATGCTTTGAAATATGACTTTTCAGAACGCCCACGCTTGGTTCACCGCATTGACAAAGATACATCTGGCATATTGGTGTTGGCACGTACGCAAAAAGTAGCAAGGTTGATGACATCAGCTTTTAAAAGCAACGATGTGCGCAAACTGTATTGGGCAATCACCAAAGGTGTTCCCGAACAAGATGAAGGTCGGATAGATTTACCGTTAAGTAAACAACCAACTCCAAATGGAGAAAAAATGGTAATTGATGAATTCGAAGGTAAAAAAGCAATTACGGAATTTAACATTTTGGACAAGGCCGGACAACGTGCGGCTTGGGTTGAAATGGAACCTATAACGGGGCGTACCCATCAATTACGTGTGCATATGTTGGCCATTGAAAATCCGATTTTGGGCGATGGCAAATACGGCGGGGCGGAGGCCTTCTTTTCTGGTCCGGAAATTGCTCAACAACTTCATCTTCATGCCCATGCCATTCGATTTCCTCATCCCGCTGGTGGTGAGTTCAATATCACAGCACCTCTCCCCCCGCATATGAAAGAAACGTGGTCATATTTTGGATTTGATGAGAAAATGGCCCCTGTCCCATTTAGCTTAGATGTTTACTCTTGATTTTGAATGTGATCATTCGGTTTGTTATTTTTCAAAAGCAATGACATAGTTAAATTCGGTCGCAGGAAATTGTAACGGTTATTATGCGAATTTTATTGGTCGAAGATAATTTTAGCCTTACTGAATACGTCAGCGAATGCCTTGCTGGTGAGGATCATTGTGTCGACGTTGTCGGCACAGTATCCGAAGCCGAAGCCGCTATATACACCATACCTTATGATGTTCTTATTTTAGATCTCGGTTTACCCGATGGCGATGGGCTTGATTTTTTAAAAGGAATCAGGGCTGCCGGCAAACATGTCCCGGTTTTGGTTCTTACTGGGCGCGATAAAATAGATGCACGTGTTAAGGGGCTTAATAGTGGGGCTGATGACTATATGTTAAAGCCTTTTTCCGTTGAAGAATTGAATGCCCGAATTCGTGCGTTGTTACGCCGCCCGAATGAAGCCTTACAAACGATTATAACGTGCGGTAACGTTTCATTTAATGTGAATGACCGAGAAGTGCGCGTCGATGATAAGCTGGTCAAAGCGTCCCGACGTGAAATGGGTGTTTTGGAACAACTTTTACGGCGTGCGGAACACGTTGTGTCAAAAGACACCTTGGAAAACAAACTTTATGGTTTTGGCGATGAAGTATCATCGAACACCCTTGAAGCTAACGTTTCGCGTTTGCGTAAAAGGTTATCGAATGCCAATGCCTCTGTTGTGATCCAGACTTTGCGCGGTGTTGGCTATCTGATTGGCCCCAAAAATTAAGAAAATAGCTTTGTTTTTCTGTATAGATTCTCTGAAATTATCGGCTTTTGAAATGTCTGCATGCTTGAATGCGACATAATTCCATGCCGTTTTGAACTTTGTTGAAGCCCTAAGCTCAATTGGTGTTCCTTAGAATAACCTTCTACACATTTTTTTATCCAATATTTCAACACCTTAATAAATACACATAAATTCATGTGTATTAACACGTTTCATTGTCAGCGTCCTGTCAGGGGTGGTTCTTATTGTATTCATACACTCATTGATTAACGCACAAACATTAATACGATAAATGGGTGTATGGGGCTTTAAAGGGATCTGTGAATAATTCTACGACCAAAATAAACCTCATGAATGAGATTTTACAGTTAAGGAGTCAAAGATAATGATGCGTTTTTTTAAACCAGCAGGAATAGCGTTTTTAAGCGTTGGTGTGTTCATGCTGAGTGCGACTAGTTTTGCTGCAAATGTGTCTTCAAAAAATCAATATACGGCTGTTCCCCATGGGGCGCCTGTTTTTTTACAACTTGAATTTACCAGTTCCTGTACGGAAAAGGGAGCTGTTTTCAAAATTGTAAATCACGGTGAAAAATGGCCAAAAAGAGCTGCCTTAAGGCTTTATCTATCTGATACAAAATCAATTATTGGTGAACGTAAAATGCGCCTTGGTCAGGGGCAAAAGGTATCTTTTGTCGTGAAAGACACCATTGCCAAAGGCCATCCCGTTGCGGTTTGGGTTGAACCCGATTGGTACAAACGCGATTTCAAATTTGATGCAAATATAAACTGCAATTAAACGATAGAATTTTACGCTATTAAATTGGCCGTCCTTGCCAAAATACAAAAAGCCAGATTGTGAGTTTTCATGGTCCGGCTTTTTTTGTGCGTATTTGTATTGGCTGAGACTTGCGTTTGCACGATAAGTAGTCAACGTTAGAGATATGAAAAACAAACCCAACCCATTATGGTTTGCCGTATTTGATTGCGATGGAACTTTGGTTGACAGCCAACAGGCTATTGTTCAAACCATGCAACGGGCATGTTCACACCATGAATTTCCATGCCCTGCTGAACCAGATATTAAGCGTGTCATCGGTTTGCCGCTAGAAGTCGCGATTGATCGTTTGCTCAAGGGCATAGATAACAGTTTAGCGTTGGATATTTGCGCAACCTATAAATCCGCCTTCAGCGATTTACGCCAAGCTAATTTAGTGAGTGAACCTTTATACGCAGGTGTGGCAGATGTGCTTGACCAACTTGAAAATGATGGTTGGGTTTTGGGTATTGCCACGGGCAAATCGCACCGAGGTTTGCGGGCAACATTAAAACAACATGACCTTATGAAAAAATTTGTCACGCATCAAACCGCAGATAGCGCCTTTGGCAAACCTCATCCTGATATGATCTTAAAGGCGATGGCCGCTAGCGGAGCCGAACCGCAACATAGCGTGATGATTGGGGATACGACATTTGATATGGAAATGGCCTGTAACGCGGGCATCACAGGCATTGGTGTGGCTTGGGGATACCATGAAATAGACGAATTGATGGACGCTGGTGCCCATGGCGTTGTACAAAATACATCCGACCTTTTGCGATTGTTGCGTGACAAAATGGAGCCACCTTGATGAAGACCAAAATTTGGATCAAAATCGTCAGTGCCCTTGGCGTTTTGCTTGTAGCCGTCATCGTGGCGGGCATAGCTATTTTAAAATCCATAGATTTTAATGACTTTAAGTCTGACATTAAAAGTTTGGTAGCGCAATCGACGGGACGTGATGTGACCTTGGGTGGGGATATCAATCTTGTTGTTTCTTTAAACCCGACCTTGCAAATTTCCGATGTGACTTTGGGGAATGCGGATTGGGGGGAGGCAAAACCGATGATGCTTCTCAAATCTTTGAATGCCAAGGTTGATTTGATGTCATTGTTATCAGGGCAGGTCAATGTTGATTATTTTGCCGTTGATGGCTTAACCTTGTTTTTCCAAACGGATGGAAAAGGTCTCGCCAATTGGGAATTTACCCCCGCGACAACGGCCCAACAAGTTTCCCCCGAAACATCACCATCGGGCGCTTTGACATTTGTTCCCAGCATTCGCGATGTTCGTTTAAACAATGTCGATTTGACGTATTTGGATGGAGCTACGGGCGGTAAAGTCCACGTTGCGCTCGCCAATGTGAATGTTCAGGCTGATACTTTTGACAGCCCCATGCATGCAGTCATCGCCGCGGCAATTAATGGCGTTGATTTTGATGTTAAGGCCGACTTGGGGTCCATGCATCATTTCGTCGGTAGCCAAGGTGGGGCTTTCCCCGTTGATTTAACCGCTACGGCTCGTGGGATCACCCTAAATGTTAAAGGTGGCGTTGAACAACCTCAACAAGGTATGAAGGTTCACGCCAAAATTTCGGCGATATTAGATGATATGGCGGTTGCTTCAAAGCTTACGGGGCAGGACCTGTCTAACCTTGGACAAGCCAAGGCACACTTGAACGTACTTGGCTCCGGCACAACGTATGAATTTTCAGATGTAAATATAAAATCTAAAAATAGCGATTTAACGGGGCGGTTTAAGCTTGACTTATCTTCTGCTGTGCCGCGTCTAAAAGGTAATTTTTCTTCAAGTGGCCTAAATATAAACCGGCTGCTGGGGATAAAGACCGGCCTCCACCCAGCAACAACCGTTGGTCCATATTTTACGGCAGACAAGCTACCTTTGACAGGGTTAAAACAAGCAGATGTTGATGTGTCTTTCAAGGCGAAATCCATTTTGGTGCAAAGTTTCAACCTTAAGAATGTTGACGTTGGTATCGTTCTTAAGCGCGGAGCTTTAAACGTCAAACCTGTGAAAATACAAATGCTTGAAGGAATGATTGTTGGTCAAGCCAAGGTTGATGCAGGTAAAAAAGTTCCTCGCCTTTCGGCAAATTTGAAGCTTAGTGGCGTTGATGTTGGCAAATTTGTTGAGGCCTTTGGTTATGGTAATTTAGCGCACCTTAGAATGGATGGTCGCTTGAAACTTTCGGCTCGTGGTCCGTCAACACAGGCCTTGGCCTCTAGCGCCACTGGGTCAATCAACCTTTTTGGGCAAAACGGCACCATCAATGATCAAATGATAAAAAGTGTCGGCAGTGGCTTGGGAAATATTTTGCCTTGGGCCAGCCAAGCAGATGCAAATATTATTTCGTGCTTTGTTGTCCAGTTGCCCATTAAAAATGGAAATGCGGTGGCGAAAACGGTGCAAATGGAAACGCCCGGTTTTGATGTTTTGGTGTCAGGAAATATTGATTTGGCGGGGGAACGGCTTCATTTAACCGTGAACCCCCATGCGAAAACAACAAGCCTTGCCAGTTTTGCTGTTCCTTTGCGAATAAAGGGAAGCTTCGCCCAACCTTATGTAAGCGTGAACCCCGAAGATGCTGTGTTGAGTACCGTTAGCAATATTGTCAAAGCCCCCGTGGGCGTGCTGATCGATATATTTGGTGTGGGTAAGGGGTCTAAAAAATCAAATTCTTTGAACAACACTTGCTTTGATACGGCAAAGCCTTCACATAAAAAAAGAGCGAATAAGACAAAGTCTATGGCTGTTCCTCCACCGCAAAACAACACAGGACCGTCCGCAAATCCGATCAAAGACCTAGGCTCGGCATTGCAGGGTATTTTTGGTAAATAATATTGAGATTTAAATGAAAAAAAGATTTTATGAAACCGTAACCGTTGTCCATGTGGATGGTGGTTATAGTGTTCAATTAGACGGACGGAATGTTAAAACCCCGATGGGGTCGTTGTTGGTGATGCCCTCCAAGGCTTTGAGTGAAGTCGTGGCCCAAGAATGGAATGCCCAAGGCGATGAAATTGACCCAAAAAGCATGGCCTTTATGCCCTTGGTTGGGACTGCCATAGACCGTGTAAATGAGGTGCGGGATGATTTGATCGACGGTTTGCTAAAATATGCAGAAACAGATTTGTTGTGTCATTTTGCAGACGAAAGCTTGCAGATTGATTTATACAAACGCCAAGTGGAATCTTGGCAGCCAATATTAGATTGGGCGGACAATGAATTGGGCGCACGTCTTAAGCCAACCCAAGGTATTATGGCAAAAAAACAAGATTCAAAATCTTTAAAAAATTTACGAAAAATTTTGAACCGCTTTGATCAATGGACGTTGACGGCCTTGGGTGAATTGGTGGGCATAAGCGGGTCTTTGCTTGTTGGGCTGGCTTTAATCAAAGGCTTTATAGATATCAAACAAGCATTGGTGGTTTGCCATATTGATGAAGACCACCAAATTGAACAATGGGGTGAAGACTTTGAAGCTCAAGCCCGGCGCAAAAATGTTGAACGCGATATTACAAATGCCTATCGTTTTTTTGAATTGGCAAACGCCTAGGGCATTTCGGCTTCTTTTTGGTTGGTGTTTGTATCGGTATCTGTATCGGTTTCGATACCGTGTCGTAAAATTAACGGCACTTGGGCAAAGCTAAACAACAACGTAATCGGCATCACTCCAAAGACCTTAAAGTTCACCCACATATCTGTGGTTTGCGTGCGCCAAACGGCTTCATTTAACACCGCTAAAAACAGAAAAAACCAAGCCCATCGCCAAGCCAGCACACGCCAGCCTTCCTCATCGAGTTCAAGCGCACTTTCCAAAGCTGTTTTTAAGAAATTTTTCTTTAAGGCAAGGCCCATAAATATGGCTGATGCAAACAATGTGTTCACCAATGTCGGTTTAAGCTTAATGAACGTATCGTCATTTAATATTATGGTCAGCCCGCCAAACACCATGATAAAGGCCCCGCCGATCAATGGCATAGTCGGGAGCTTTTTAAGCTTCACATAGGAAAATCCAAGTGCCAAAATAGTCACCACCATAAACACGGCAGTGGCTGTGAAAATTCCCATTTTCGCGTTGACCACAAAAAAGACGACAAGTGGCCCCGCTTCAAGGAGCAATTTTAATCCCTGGTTCATAAATTATTATATAGCGCTTTGATGGCTGTAATGAAACCATAACCGTGCTATTTATTTTCAATGACAGGGAACCATTGGAAAAACCGATGCATGAAATTATTGAAGAATTAGAAAAGCGTCGACAACAAGCTCGACTTGGCGGTGGTGAAAAACGCATCAATGCCCAACACGGCAAGGGAAAATTGACGGCACGCGAACGTTTAGAAATGTTGCTAGACGTTGATTCCTTTGAAGAATGGGACATGTTCGTTGAACACCGTTGCACCGATTTCGGTATGGAAAAACAAACCATTCCCGGCGACGGTGTGGTGACTGGGCATGGGACCATCAATGGCCGTACCGTTTTTGTTTACAGCCAAGATTTCACCGTGTTTGGCGGCTCTTTGTCCGAATCGCATGCTTTGAAAATCTGCAAAATCATGGACCAGGCGATGAAAGTGGGGGCTCCGGTTATTGGTTTGAACGATTCCGGTGGCGCTAGGATTCAAGAAGGCGTGGCATCCTTGGCCGGATATGCCGAAGTCTTTCAACGCAACGTCGATGCATCGGGAGTTATTCCGCAAATATCTATGATTATGGGGCCGTGTGCAGGGGGGGCTGTTTATTCTCCTGCCATTACCGACTTTATTTTCATGGTTGAAGATACCTCGTACATGTTTGTGACCGGACCCGAAGTTGTCAAAACCGTGACCCACGAAACCGTCACTTTGGAAGAATTGGGGGGTGCTCACACGCATACTCATAAATCCGGTGTTGCTGACCATGCCTTTGCGAATGATGTCGAAGCTTTGTTGTATTTGCGACGGTTCTTTGATTTTTTACCCGCAAATAATACACAAGCCCCCCCTATGCGGCCCACGCCAGACCTTCCCAAACGGGCAGAAAAATCACTGGATACTTTGGTTCCTGATAACCCAAACAAACCCTATGATATGATGGAATTAGTGAAAAAAATTGTAGATGAAGGCGATTTTTTTGAACTTCAACCCGATTATGCCGGGAATATTTTAATCGGTTTTGGCCGCATGGAAGGCCGCACCGTGGGCATCGTCGCCAACCAACCAATGGTGTTAGCTGGCTGTTTGGATATTAATGCGTCGACTAAGGCGGCTCGTTTTATTCGGTTTTGTGATGCTTTTAATATCCCCATTATTACTTTTGTTGATGTTCCGGGATTTTTGCCCGGAACGGCACAGGAATTAGGCGGCATCATTAAACACGGAGCCAAGCTTTTGTATGCATATGGCGAAGCCTCGGTTCCCAAAATAACGGTGATCACTCGTAAAGCCTATGGCGGGGCCTATGATGTGATGAGTTCCAAGCATTTGCGTGGTGATGTGAATTATGCTTGGCCTTCGGCTGAAATTGCAGTGATGGGACCAAAGGGTGCTGTTGAAATTATTTTCAGGGCAGATGCCAAGGACAAAGACGCCATCCAAAAACGCACAGATGAATATCGCAAACGTTTTGCCAATCCCTTTATTGCCGGGCACAGAGGTTTTATTGATGATGTGATCATGCCTCACAACACGCGCATGCGGGTGTGTCGCAGCCTGCGCATGTTAAAGAATAAAAGCTATGTTGGACCAAAGAAAAAACACGGAAATATTCCGTTGTAAGGATGATTATGAGCGTCATTAAAGATGAAGAACAACATAAAAAAAACCTAAAGGAACTGGGTAAGTTCGGGGCTTTGTCGTTGGGCTTCTTTTTTGTGGTTTATTTGGCCATGTATATCAATATTGAATACACTCCACGAGTGCCTTGGTTCTTGGCCGTGATCATTATTGGAGCCTTTATGATCGTACCTAAAGCCCGCCGTATGATGCGTATTTTTGACGAAAACACAAAGCAACCCTGATTTGAATTCGGAGCCTGTTCATGGCCGCGCGTAAAAAACCATTTCGGAAAATTTTAATCGCTAACCGTGGTGAAATTGCGTGTCGCATTATTCGCACGGCCAAAAACATGGGGATCAAGACTGTCGCTGTTTATGCCGATGCCGACCGTGATGCCTTGCATGTTCTAGAAGCTGACGAAGCCGTTCATATCGGCGCATCTGTTTCATCGGAAAGCTATTTAAATATAGATAAAATCATCAAAGCAGCGAAGCAAACCAAGGCTGAAGCCATCCATCCGGGATATGGGTTCCTTAGCGAAAATGCTTTTTTTATGCGCAAACTTAAGCGCGAAGGCTTGGTTTTTATCGGTCCTAATGATCGCGCCATAAAGGCCATGGGCGACAAAATTGAATCTAAAAAATTAGCCAAAAAATCAGGTGTTAGCGTGGTGCCGGGCCATGCCAAAGCATTGGACGGTTTTATTGAGGCTAAAACCGTTGCCAAATCCATTGACTATCCGGTGATGTTAAAAGCATCCGCCGGGGGTGGGGGCAAGGGCATGCGCGTGTGTGCTAATGTCAAAGACTTAAAAGAAGCCTTTGTTTCAGCCGTGCGCGAAGCAAAATCAAGCTTTGGTGATGATCGTGTTTTTATTGAAAAATTTATCGTAAATCCGCGCCATATCGAAATCCAAGTGTTGGCCGATGCTCATGGCAATATCGTTCATTTGGGGGAACGGGAATGTTCTATCCAACGCCGTCATCAAAAAATCATAGAAGAAGCTCCCAGTTCGTTCTTGGACGAAGCTACTCGCCAAGCCATGGGCGCACAGGCCGTAACATTAGCCAAGGCCGTAAAGTATGTGTCGGCGGGAACGGTTGAATTTATCGTTGATGAAAATCGTAATTTCTTTTTTTTGGAAATGAATACCCGATTACAGGTTGAACATCCCGTCACCGAATACATCACCGGGCTGGACTTAGTAGAACAAATGATCCGCATCGCCGCCGGGGAATGTCTTTCATTTAATCAAAATGATGTGACACTGACCGGCTGGGCCATGGAAAGCCGCATTTACGCCGAAGACCCGTTTCGAGGTTTTTTGCCATCCATTGGGCGATTGGTGCGTTACACAGAACCCAAAGGCGAAAATATACGGGTCGATAGCGGTGTTTATGAAGGTGGTGAAATATCCGTGTTTTATGACCCTATGATCGCCAAATTGGTGACTTATGGCACGGATAGAAATCAGGCTATTTCTACCATGAGCCAAGCTTTGGATGCTTTTTATATTCAAGGCGTTCAGCATAATATTTCTTTTTTGGCGGCCTTAATGAACCATCCGCGCTTTGTCGACGGTCATTTAACCACAGGCTTCATAACCGAAGAATATCCAGATGGCTTTCATGCGGGCGATGTTGCCCACGAAGATCCAAACTTACTGGTGGCGATCGCGGCATGCCTGCATCATGCTTATCAATTGCGTGCGGCTAAAATTTCAGGCCAAGTCAATGGCCACGAAAGGTGTGTTGGCGGCGATTGGTCTGTGCTGATGGGGAAAAAAATTACGGCTGTGCATGTTGAATGCGTGTCTCGGGGGTATGATGTCAAAATTACAGAAAAAGGAATTTCACAATCCAAAATTGCCGTGCGAACGGATTGGCAATTGGGTGAATGTATGTTCGTTGGGCTAATTAATGGACGCCACGTTTGTGTTCAGGTCGAACGCCTGGCTGTTGGTTATCGGTTGTTACATTCCGGAACCCAAGCGGATGTCCATGTCGTCGGAGACCGTGCCGCACAATTTGTGGCTTTGATGCCTAAAAAGAAAATTTTGGACACTTCAAAATTCTTGTTATCGCCCATGCCCGGATTGTTGTTGTCGTTGTCGGCTAAGCCTGGACAATTGGTCAAAGTTGGGGAAGAGCTGGCCATCGTGGAAGCCATGAAAATGGAAAATGTTTTGCGCGCCGAACAAGATGGTGCAATCAAGGCTGTCAATGTCCAAGTCGGCGAAAGTTTAGCCGTGGATCAAGTGATCATCACCTTTGAGTAAGGGCTATGGATAACCACCACATTCATTTACATGTGATCATCAAAGGCCGCGTTCAAGGCGTTTGGTATCGAGCTTGGACAACTGAAAAAGCGCTCAGTCTAGGTCTTTTGGGGTGGGTGAGAAACCGTTCAGACGGCTCCGTAGAAGCGGTTTTTAGCGGTCCTCAACAAAGCGTCCAACAAATGTTAAAACTTGCAAGCAAGGGACCGGTTTTGGCTCGCGTCGATGAAATTGTATCAAATATTACCGAAGCTCCTAATGTATCGGGCTTTGAAAAATGGCCAACGACGTAACGACGTAAAGGGGAAGGCGGCCCTGTGTTTCTGTATTGCCTGACTTTATTCCGTCTTTTCAAATAAACATAAGATCATCGCCTTATTTTCCAACCAGAATTGATGAGATATTAATTTATCATCGCAGATACCGGAGGAAATTAAGGACGTCCGACCCAAGTCTGATGCCAAACGGTGTAACTTATTCAAAGTTTTGCGATTGAATATTTGCATGGCATAAACGTTCGCCATCCAGAGACTCCCCAATGAGAGGGGGAGGCTATCTCTTCTTTCGCACAATTCCCTTTTTTCCTTGCTTATGAAACCCCATCATCTTTCCTCTCGGCTCATTAATTTCTTTGCTGTAGGGCCTCACGACACCCACCAATTACATGTGTATATACACATCTAATTGGTGCAGGTTTAACCTCAAGCGCAAAATAGTTTGAATTACACATACATTATAAACCTGCGTGTAATTGATGAATGCACATAAATTAACACATAAAGGATGACGTTCATGGTGTTGTTTACGCGCGCGAACAGTCTGAAACGTAATGGCAACAAAGGGAGGTAAGTCATAATATGATTTGGATCGGAAATTAATGTTTCTGCCTTACAGAGGGCCGTTTTAAACGGCCACAGTTTTGCGTGCGAAGATGTTTTCGAATGTTTCTCTTAGGACGAAATCCACTTCGTCCATGGTGACATTGATGCCTAAATCCTGCAATGACGTGACGCCGTGGTCTGAAATACCGCAGGGCACGATACCGTCAAAATGTTTGAGATTCGGGCTTATATTAAGGGCTAGGCCGTGAAAGCTGACCCATTTACGAACACGCACACCAATCGCGCCAATTTTGTTTTCGCTGCCGTCATCGCGCACCACCCAAATACCGACGCGACCCTCGCGACGTTCTCCGATGACGTCAAATTGGGCCAAGGTGCAAATCATCCATTCTTCTAGATCATGGACAAAAGCTCGGATGTCGGAGTGGCGTAATTTTAAATCCATCATAACGTAAGCAACGCGTTGCCCCGGGCCATGATAGGTGTATTGACCGCCGCGTCCGGTATCAAAAACAGGGAAACGATCTGGATCAATCAGGTCTTGTTCATTGGCGCTGGTACCAGCTGTGTACAGGGCAGGGTGTTCGACTAACCACACTCTTTCCGGTGCTTCCTGAGCTCGAATTTCGCCAACCCGAAGTTCCATTTCATCATGGGCCGTTTGGTAATCGATAATGCCCTTTGCCAGGTGCCATTCGATTAAGGGTGAGAGAGGTAAATCCGCCATATTAAGAACTATTTTCAACCTAAGTGCCAGAAGGCTTGCTTGGGTGCACAGTATTTGCTATTCCCCGTGCAGGCAATGTTTCGTTATCAACATTGTAACTACCAAATGTTATGCGGTCGTGGCGGAATTGGTAGACGCGCAGCGTTGAGGTCGCTGTGGGAGATAATCCCGTGGAAGTTCGAGTCTTCTCGACCGCACCAAATTGAGGCCTGTTTTGGCATGATCCAACAGGCCTTTTCCAGCGAGGAAGGGGAGCTTAAAGCATGACCGATCCTGATCTGGATAACCGCGATCCTATGGTTGCGGTGGATGAGCCATTAGCTGAAATCGAAGACACGCATGTTGGTATTTCTCCCGATACGGTAAATGCCGTTATTGAGGCCTTGGATTCTGCGCAAAACCAACGTGTTCGCGATCTTATGGAACCGTTGCATTTCGCCGACGCCGCGGATTTGTTGGAAAATTTGAGCGGTGATCAACGTCGCCAATTGATGGAAACGGCGCACGAAGTCCTTGATCCTGACTTTTACTCTGAACTTGACGAAACCGTTCGTGACGAAGTGGTGGACATTATTGGCCTTGATGCGGTGGCTAAAAATGTTGCGGGTCTTGATATTGATGATGCCATCGAGTTTGTGAATGAACTTGAAGAAGACGAACAACGTCATGTTTTAGATTATATTCCAGCCGCCGATAGAACCTTGATCGAAGAAGGTTTGTCATACCCTGAAGATTCCGCAGGTCGATTAATGCAACGTCACGTTATGACGGTGCCAAAATTTTGGTCAGTCGGCGAAACCATTGATTACATGCGCGCTAACGCCGATGAACAAGACAGCGATGATTTGCATGTTTTTTATGATATTATTGTCGTTGATCCCATGCATAAACCCGTTGGCGCTATACCTTTGAGTGTTTTGTTGCAAAGCAAACGAGTTGCGCCCGTGGTGAAGCTTATGCACGAAGAAATGCGTCTGATCCCGACCACTATGGATCAAGAAGAAATTGCGTTTTTGTTCCGTCAACGGGATTTAGTGTCAGCTCCTGTTGTTGATGATGATGGAAGACTAGCGGGTATAATCACCATTGATGACGTGGTTGATGTGATGGACGAAGAAGCCGAAGACGATATTATGCGGTTGGGTGGTTTGCGTGAAGATGATTTATATGCCGCCGCTTTGGACACCACAAAATCGCGTTTTTCTTGGCTGTTTGTAAACCTTATTACGGCTGTTTTGGCTTCAAGTGCCATTAACCTTTTCCAAGCCACGATCGAACAGGTTGTGGCCTTAGCTGTGTTGATGCCGATTGTGGCCTCAATGGGGGGGAACGCAGGCACCCAAACCTTGACCGTTGCGGTGCGCGCATTAGCAACCAAAGAGCTCACAACAACCAATGCCATGCGGCAAATCGGCAAAGAATTAATGGTCGGCGGCATCAACGGAGTGGTGTTTGCGATATTAATGGGCAGTGTAGCTTGGCTTTGGTTCGCATCGCCTCAATTAGGGGTTGTTATTGGCTTGGCAATGATTGCCAACATGCTGATTGCTGGTGTATCTGGGGCCGCAATTCCGATTCTTTTGGAACGTGTTGGCATTGACCCAGCTTTGGCCAGCAGTGTGTTCCTCACCACCATCACCGACGTTGTTGGGTTTATGGTGTTTTTGGGTCTTGGAACCGCTATATTGTTGTAATGCAACCGTCATTTCTTTCTTAACAGGCCCACAGTTTGCCAAACCCACCATAAAGTCCTAAAATATAATTATTGTTTTGTTACAACAATGTGAGGAAGGTGACAAAACTCATGGTTACTCGATTGTCATTGGAAAATGAACGTTTATCCAAACTTTGTGTGCTGGTGGCGGACCCGGTCTTCCAGCTGCGTAAAATCATTCATAATATTTTAATTCACAATATTGGTGTTGAAAGCGTTCTAGAAGCCGCAAATGGTGAAGCCGCTCTGGAAATTATTACCGACAATCCCTGCGATGTGTTGATCTTAGATGTCTCAATGAGGCCGCTGGGCGGCATAGAGCTTGCGCGGCGCATCCGTGAGGGCGAAGAAAAAACAAATCAGTTCACACCCATTATTATGACGTCTGATCAGCCCGAAATGAAGGATGTCATCAAGGCACGTGATGTTGGCGTTTCAGAATATCTAGCCAAGCCTTTATCGCCTAAAATTCTTGATTTACGGTTGCGCGCATTAATGCACCACCCTCGTCCTTTTGTTCAATCTGAAACTTTTTTTGGTCCAGACCGCAGACGGCATAAGGATAAAGAAAATGCGAATGATGAACGACGCACCCATGCTCCACATGTCATTGAATCGCCAAAATAAAGAGCTTTTACAATTCAAAACGATGAGCCCCCCCTCAATCGTAAAAACTTTAGATAGGAAATTGACTTATTGCGGGTTATTATTAAATTTATCTTTTTACTTAGCGTATTAGCAGATTAAATTTTCATATTCTAATTAAGGCTTTTGTTTTTTTATGTCTTCCGTTGATGTTACAAAGCTCAATATTCTTATTGTTGAAGATAATGTTCATTTCCGAACACTTGTCCGTTCAATATTGGAAGCTTTAGGTGTTCTCAACCTTGATGAAGTCCGTGATGGTATTGAGGCCATGGAATTTTTAATGGGACAATCTCCTGATCTTGTGATTGTGGATTGGAAAATGGAAGGTATGGATGGTGTTGAATTTGTAAAAAAAACTCGCACGATTGAGGGTCCAAATCGATTTGTACCTATCATAATGGTTACCGGCTATACAGAAACCAAACTCCGCGATCTAGCGCGTGAAGCCGGGATTAATGACTTTTTGGGAAAACCAATTTCGGCGGGTTCTTTGTTGGCCCACATCGTGGCTTTGATGGAAAAACCAAAGCCATTTTATGAAACGGCTGAATATTTTGGTCCAGACCGACGGCGTTCTGATGACGAATTTACAGCGTCGGAAAAACGAGTTCAACAAATGATGCCTGTGCGAAAGCCATAAATCATCGTTTTTTACTTTAATTCACCTTTTCTATAAAAAACATTACAGCGAGCCTGATTTTATGTGTAAAGTTCGCGCAAGAAATAATAAATCAATTTAGCGGGGATTTTATGGCAGGTAGCGTAAATAAGGTAATTTTAGTCGGAAACCTTGGGCGTGACCCCGAAGTTCGCTTAACCCAAGACAACAAAAAAATCGTCAACATGTCGATTGCTACGTCCGAATCTTGGAAAGACCGTAATACAGGCGAACGCCGCGAACGTACCGAATGGCACCGCGTTGTTATTTTTTCGGAAGGTCTTGCTAACATTGCCGAAAAATATCTGCGTAAGGGGTCGAAAGTATATATCGAAGGCCAACTTCAAACCCGCAAATGGCAAGATAAAGAAGGTATGGATCGCTACACCACTGAAATCACGCTACAAGGGTTCAATTCGACGCTGACCATGCTAGATGGTCGCGACAGTGGCTCTGGCGGCGGTGGCGGTGACTTTGGTGGCGGTGACACAGGTTATAGCGGTGGTCAGGCCAGCGGTGGTGGCTTTGATGGTGGTCAAAGCGGCGGCTCAGGGCCTGCTCCGGGTGCAGACTTAGACGACGAAATTCCATTTTAAAGCTTGAGTTTCGGGGGGGGAAGGGAACTGTATTTATTACGGTTCTTTTCGAAAGGGTCGAAGGGTAAAACCTTTGGCCCTTTTGTGTGTTTGTTGCCGGCTGAATGAAACCTTAAAAAGGACGCTCAAACGGTTGTGATATGTGGGTCAAAATGCTAAGTTTCTAGGCTTAAAAGTGAACCCCATAGGGTTGCTATATATGCATTATAAGCTATTGATAAAGCTTGTAATTTTTCAGGGAAAATTCTTTGACCACCGAATCCACATTGCCACCTGTGCCCCACGAAGAAAATTTTGAAGCCATTGCCATCGAAGACGAGATGAAAAGCTCTTATCTTGATTATGCGATGAGCGTGATTGTAAGCCGGGCCTTGCCTGATGTTCGTGATGGTTTAAAGCCCGTCCATCGTCGCATTATTCATGCCATGAACGAAAACGGTTATGATGCGACCAAGCCGTTTCGTAAATCGGCGCGCATCGTTGGTGATGTCATGGGTAAATATCACCCCCACGGAGACAGTGCGATTTATGACGCCATGGTGCGAATGGCACAACAGTTCTCCTTGCGTCTGCCTTTGATCAGCGGCCAAGGTAACTTTGGTTCTATGGATGGTGACCGTGCGGCGGCTATGCGTTACACCGAAGCCCGCATGGCGAAATCAGCCCATGCGTTGATTGATGATATTGATAAAGATACCGTTGATTTCCAACCCAATTATGATGATAGCCAACGAGAACCCAAAGTTCTGCCTTCACGGGTGCCCAATTTATTGGTGAACGGAGCAGGTGGTATTGCGGTGGGGATGGCAACCAATATTCCGCCCCATAATTTGGGCGAAGTGTTGGATGGTTGTTTGGCCTTGATCGAAGATCCCGATATTACCATCGAAGGATTGATGCAGCACGTTTTGGCTCCAGATTTCCCCACGGGTGGTTTGATTATGGGTAAACAAGGCATCCATTCCGCATTTCATACTGGCCGGGGTTCCGTCGTTATGCGGGGCCGCACAGAAGTTGAAACCCGTGCCAACGGTCGTGAAGCCATCATTATTACCGAAGTTCCCTATCAAGTTAACAAGGCCCGCATGGTTGAAAATATGGCCCATTGCGTGCGGGACAAAAAGATAGAGGGTATTTCTGATATCCGTGATGAATCCGATCGCCATGGCGTGCGTGTTGTTGTTGAAATTAAACGTGACGCGATGGCTGAAATTGTTTTGAATCAATTGTTTAAATTTACGCCTCTGCAAACCAGTTTCGGTGTGAATATGCTGGCTTTGGACAAGGGCCGTCCGAAACTCATGAACCTCAAAGAAATTTTGCGGGCTTTCGTTGATTTTCGCGAAGAAGTCATTCGTCGTCGTACCATTTTCTTGTTGGGCAAAGCTCGGGACAAGGCGCATGTTTTGGTCGGTCTTGCGATTGCGGTTGCAAATTTAGACGCGGTGATTGCTTTGGTCCGCAAGGCCCCCAATCCACAAACGGCGCGCGAACAGTTGATGGATGCTGATTGGCCTGCCATGGACGTTAAGCCATTGATTGACTTGATTGATGAACCTGGACGGCTGGTCAATGAACAGGGCAATTACAAGCTTTCAGAAGCCCAAGCCAAGGCGATTTTGGAATTAAGATTACATCGTTTGACGGGCTTGGAACGCGATAAAATCGCGGGCGACCTTGGCGCTTTGGGCGATGAAATCAAAGAGCTTTTGTCAATTCTGGGCTCGCGGGAAAAACTATTTGGGATTCTCAAAGATGAATTCGAAGAGGTGCGCACACAATTTGCGGACCCTCGCCGCACATCTCTAGAAGAAGCCGAATTTGAACACGATATTGAAGATTTGATTCAACGTGAAGATATGGTCGTCACCGTAACCAATACCGGATACATCAAACGTGTGCCGATTTCGACCTATCGGGCGCAACGACGCGGCGGTAAAGGTCGGTCTGGGATGAGCACACGAGACGAAGATTTCGTTAGCCAAGTGTTCGTTGTGAATACGCATACGCCAGTTTTGTTTTTCTCTTCGTTGGGTCAGGTCTACAAGCTTAAAGTTTACAAGTTACCGTTGGGCAGCCCAACGGCCCGTGGCCAAGCGATGATTAATATTTTCCCTCTTAAAGATAGAGAAACGATTACAACATTAATGCCGATGCCCGAAGACGAAGAAAGCTGGAGCAAATTGTTCGTTATGTTTGCAACCGCATCCGGCAATATTCGTCGAAACCGTCTATCAGATTTTACCAACGTCATGGTGAATGGCAAAATTGCCATGAAATTAAACGATGATGACATGTTGGTCGGCGTAGCATCTTGTACCGAAAGCGATGATGTTTTGTTATCGGCAAGGTTGGGGAAATGCATTCGGTTTCCAGTTGTTGATGTTCGTGTATTTGCCAGCCGGGCTTCGACGGGTGTGCGGGGTATGAAATTCAAAGACAGTGGTGATGAAGTGATATCCATGACCATTGTTGGACACGTTGATACCGATATCGAAGAACGCAAGTCTTATTTGAAAATTCAAAGTGCCCGCCGCCGTGCTGACGGAGGTGAAGACGATATCACAGACCCAATTCAATTGGGACTTAGCCAAGAACGTTTTGATGAATTAGAAGCTAAAGATGAATTTATCTTAACGGTTACAGAAAATGGTTATGGCAAACGCACATCGGCTTTTGATTACCGTATTGCTGGCCGTGGTGGCATTGGTATCACCAGCATTGTAACGTCGGATCGTAACGGCGGTGTAGTGGCGTCGTTCCCGGTTCATCAAAGCGATCAATTGGTGATGGTGACCGATGGTGGGCAATTAATCCGTACTACGGTCCACGACATACGGATCGCCGCCCGTAATACCCAAGGTGTGACATTGTTTAAAACATCAGCCGATGAACACGTGGTGTCTGTGACCAGATTATCCGAAGTCGACGATGACGATGACGATGACGGTACTGTTTCAGATGCAAAATCAGATTCAGATGTCGTTGATGTTGAAACGACCGCTGAAACACCTGAAACACCAAACGACGAGGCGTAATCATGGCGAAGCGAATCGGTGTTTATCCGGGTACATTTGACCCCATCACCAATGGTCATTTGGATATTATCGCGCGCGCGACACGGGTGGTTGACCATTTGGTTGTTGGCGTGGTCGTTAATGGCGGCAAAGACACAATGTTCAGCCTTGAAGAACGCATTGAAATGGTCAAAGGCGATATTACCGGGCTTTGCAAAGATATTTCTGCGCGCATCGAGGTTCGAGCATTTGATAATTTGTTGGTTGAATTTGTGAACGATGTCGGAGCAACTCAAGTCGTTCGGGGCTTGCGTGCCGTTTCTGATTTCGAATATGAATTCCAAATGGCGGGCATGAATGCTCGCTTAAGCCCGGAAATGGAAACCGTGTTCCTTATGGCATCGGAAAAAAACCAATTTATTTCCAGCCGTTTTGTGAAAGAAATTGGCCGTTTAGGAGGAGATATAACGCACTTCGCTTCAAACTCAGTGGCAGAACGCTTGGTCTTGCGGTTCAAAGAAAGTGCGGTAAAATAATCATTTCAAATAAAAGCAGAAACAGGCTTGACCGGAGCCACTTGGCCTTTTAAGTTCCCGGCACCTAAACGAACGTTTCGACGTTTTTGGTTTCTATACTTTTCACGCCATTTCGTGTGATCAAAAAACCTTCCTTGTGGAAGGTGTTTACGTTTTGGAAAGGGCTCTTAGCTCAGCTGGTAGAGCATCCGACTTTTAATCGGACGGTCGTGAGTTCGAATCTCACAGAGCCCACCAAAACTCTTTTGTATTCTTCCCAAATTACAGCTTATGACTTACAAGGGTTTGAGCCGGCTTAATCTTTTGATAAGCGTTGAGTAGATACATGCAGAATCTCTGCCGATTGCAAAATTTTAAATGGCTAATTCCGGCCTTTATGACGGCGCTGGCAACATGGGCTTTGCCCTTTGTCAATTTTCCCTTTGATGCTGATTTTATCAAAAATCCTGATGCCTCTGTGCGCCTAGAACGCATTAAGCAATTGATTGATGGCCAAGCATGGTACGATTTGTCCTTATTAAGGATAAGTACCCCCGATGGTCAAGTTTTGCATTGGACACGACCCTTGGATATTTTGGTGGGTATTGGCGCTTGGCCGCTATCGACCGTAATGCCCAGCCATGAAGCGGTCTTGGTGGCTGCTATCGGATTATCGCTGTGTAGCGTGTTGTTGAGTGTGTTTTTGGTATACTGGATCATGGTCAATTGCTTTCGGGTTCAACCGTGGGCTGGCGGGCTTGCGGCTCTGTCCTTTATCACTATGGCTGATATGGTATCTATATTTGCGCCGTCCAGTGGGCCAGACCATCATGCCTTGCTGTTGCTGTTGTTTCTGACGTCTTTTGGGATTTGTATGAATGGCGCAATCGGTAAAGGCCGTGGCTATGGTTTGGGTGTTGTCTTTGCAATCGCTCTTTGGGTAAGCCCGGAAAGCTTTATGGCACTCACGGCTTTGTATGGCGGTTTAGTGGCTTTATGGATAAAAGGTGGGCAAGAAACAAGGCTTTCTGAATTTGGAATTCGTTCGGCGGTTTCTTTAATCCTTACAATTTTGTTTGCCTTGTTGATCGAATTTGGCACGCTCTGGCCGAATATGGCCTTGGACCGATTGTCTGGCTTTACGGTGCTGAGCTCAGTTTTGATATTGGCCTTTTGGGCAGTTCTACGTTGGTGTCCACAATCTTTTCTTGGTTCATGGATAAGGCGATTGCTTTGGGTCGTTCTGTTCGCAATCTTGGCCTTTGCAATTATATTTAAGTCCGTTCCCCACATAATGGGTGGGCCTATGGCAAATGCGAATCCTTGGTTCATTAATGTTTGGGGGAATGTTTTTGGCGATGGCTTTCGGCTTTCCGTGTGGGATGGCAGGGCTATTATTTGCGCGGCCTTAGCGGTTCTTTGGGGCTTTAAACGACATCCGTATTCTTACGTTGTGACGCCGATTTTGGTGGTGAGTCTTATTTTAAGCAAAATAGATTCAACCCGATGGATTATTTATGGGGAAACCGTTGCTTGGTTCGTATTGGTTTATGCTTATTCAACGCTATGGCCTAAATTGAAAGATTTAGGGGACGGGGCCAAAGGGGTTTTTATGCGGGCTGTTTCTGTTACCACCATGTGTGTCTTACCGATGATGTTGGGGATTATGGCTAGGACTTCTAGTGATGAGTTGCCAAGGCCGTCAATTGCCGGGGAAGGTGCTGAGATTACGGCCTGTAATGTTGAAGACATTTTGCCAACCCTGAAGGCTTTCCCTAAAACCCGTATTCTAGCCCATCCAAACATTACACCGACTTTGCTGTTTTCAACAAAACATGACGTGATGGCGGTGCCGATCCACCCAAACGGACCAGCGGTTCATGACAGCGTGCGGGTGTTGACGGCAATAAACGACAAAAAAGCATTTGATATCATAATGCAATATGATGTTGGGCTTGTTGTTTTTTGTCCTTCAGGTGACGAACAGATCTTTTATGGGCGGGACAAAAACGGCCTTTATGCCAGAACCCTGCGCGATCACGGACCAGATTGGTTGTTGCCGCTTGGTGCAAAACAAAGCGGATACAAAGTCTATGCTGTCAAAAAGTAGTCCTTAAATACCGAGTTCGGATGGGTTAAGGTGTTGGTCAACCGATAAATTAAGGTGTTTATTCGTCATGCTTTCAGAGCAAAAACAGTTTCGTTTGTTTCGACAATTCGCCTTGTTTTGGATGGTGGTTTTACCCGTTCTCTTTTATGCATTTTTCTTGGGAGGACGAGAATGGTTGTCGGCAAATTTATTTACAGCCAGCAACCAAACTTTGACATTGTATGTCTCAAGTCTGAATGAATTGATCAGCAAATATAAGCCTTTACCCTATATATATGCTCAACACCCACTTGTTAAAGGCATCTTACAAGATCCAAAAAACGATCTTTTGCGTCATAAAACCAACGTGTTGTTAAAACAATTTAACGAAGCTTCCAAAGCTTCGGACACCTATGTTTTGGATGTTCATGGGCTGACCATTTCCGCCAGCAATTACGACCGCCCCAAAACATTTGTAGGGCGAAGTTTCAATTTTCGACCGTATTTCAAGGATGCTTTGCTGCGGGGCAGTGGGCAATTTTTTGCTTTGGGCACCACGTCTTTGCAACGGGGGTATTATTTGTCTCATGCGATCAAAGACGATAAGGGGGCTGTCATCGGAGTGATGGCTGTTAAAATAGATGTGTCCAAAATTGAACAAGGCTGGCAAGCGTCTGATCACGAAGTCATGGTAACGGACCGGGCAGGGATTGTGTTTTTAAGCTCGCGTCCTGGGTGGCTGTACAATGCCTTGAAAAACCCAAGCCCCAATGCGTTGACAGAATTAGGGCGAACCAAACGTTATGCAGATAAACGCATAGGTCGATTGCCGTTTGATATCACGCCTGTGTCCCTGCCGTGGCGCAACCTTTTTATGTCTAGGGACGTTAATCATTTCCGTTATTTAGCAACGTTTCAAGATATCCCTACAGCAAGATGGCGGGTTTGGATTTTAGCCAATCAATTGACGGTCAGAAATACCGCCATAGTTTATGCGACAGTGATTGTCCTGATTATTACAATGGGGGCCATTGCCATCGTTAGCTTTATCGATCGCAGGCGTGGGCTTTTGCGGGCCTTGAACGTTCAACAAAAGGCTCGAAAAACACTTGAAAATTCATCGATAGAACTTGAACACCAAGTAGAAAAACGAACCAAAGATCTAAAGCAGGCTCAAAATGAATTGGTTCAAGCGGGTAAGATGGCTGCCTTGGGTCAAATGTCTGTCGGCATTAATCACGAATTAAATCAACCGCTGACAGCCATTCGTTCGTATGCCGATAATGCTGGGAAATTTCTGAACCACGGGCGCATTGATGAAGCGAAAGAAAACTTGACGCTTATCGCCGCGCTTAGCGAGCGTATGGGTGATATTATTTTGCGATTGAAAATTTTCGCCCGTGAAAGTTCTGAACAACGTACCCAACAAGTTTTACAAAATGTAATCAGAGATACAAAACGTGTCGTGAACCCGCGTTTAAAAAAAGACAAAGTCACCTTGGATGTTCAGGTTCCGGCCCAAGATATTTTTGTGATGGTTAACGATGTCCGTTTAGAGCAAGTCTTGGTCAATTTGATCAACAATGCTATTGATGCTTTGGACGGAAACAGTGAGCGCAAAATTGAACTGATTGTTCACGCAAATGATAACAACGCTATTGTGACCGTTCGTGATTTTGGACCAGGCATTCCCGTGAATGTAATAGATCATTTGTTTGAGCCTTTTTTTACAACCAAGGAGATTGGCATTGGGCTGGGTTTAGGGTTATCAATATCTCACGGGATCATCCAAGAATTAGGCGGTGAATTGAGCGCAAAAAATTTAAGCGATGGCGGCGCTGCATTTTCCTTTAATATACCGCTGACTTTTGAAAATGCATCCGCTCAACCCGAGGCTAAATAAAGATGCTTGATAAAACACCCGTTATTGTCATTGACGATGAAGAACATGTTCGAAAATCGTGCGCCCAGACTCTTGATCTTGCTGGGTTTCAAGCACAGGCAGAATCCTCAGCCGAAGATGCCTTGGTTACGTTGTCGCGCAATTTCCCCGGAATTATAATTACGGACGTCCGCCTTGGCGGAATGAACGGCCTAGATTTCTTAGCTAAAGTCAAAGAATTGGATGAAAACATTCCCGTCATTTTGATTACCGGACATGGTGATGTGTCTATGGCGGTTGAGGCTATGCACAAAGGGGCCTTTGATTTTTTGGAAAAGCCCTTTGATACGGAAAGACTTCTAGATGCAGTCTCTAGGGGGGCGCAAAACCGCTGGCTGGTTATGGAAAACCGCCGGTTGTCAAAAAAGCTGAACGCAAGATCCGGAGTTGATAACGTGTTGTTAGGGGCATCGCCCAGTATGACCTTGTTGCGTGATCAAATTGTCACGCTGGCACAAACGGATGCTGATATTTTAATCGAAGGCGAAACGGGTTCTGGCAAGGAATTGGTCGCCCGTTGTTTGCATGATTTCGGGCCGCGTAATAAAGCCAATTTTGTCGCTATAAATTGCGGAGCCTTGCCCGAAACCATGATTGAATCCGAATTGTTTGGCCACATAGCCGGGGCCTTTACCGGGGCGCAGAAAACCCGTGTTGGCAAGTTTGAACATGCCCAAGGCGGCACGGTCTTTTTAGATGAAATTGAAAGCATGCCTCTCGATTTACAAGTCGGTTTGTTGCGCGTTTTGCAAGAACGAAGCGTTGAACCATTGGGGGCGAATAAATCGGTGCTGTTGGATATCCGTGTTATTGCCGCCACTAAGGTGAATTTGCTTGAAGCTTGCAATAAAGGCACATTCAGAGAAGACCTGTATTATAGGCTTAATGTTGTGACCTTAAATATACCCCCGTTGCGGGAAAGAAAAGAAGACATCGCTAGCTTGTTTCAACATTTTTCAGGAATTTCAGCGACCAGACAACGACGTGAATGTCCCCCTTTGGGCGATGATCTTACAGATAAGTTAATACGACATGATTGGCGTGGCAATGTTCGTGAGCTTCGCAATGCGGCAGAACGTTTTGTTTTGGATTTGCCAGCAATCCCCGGATTGGTGATGGAAGAAATTTCCAATGCCGTAGTCGAAGGCGCATGCTTGCCTGAACGTGTTGAAAATTTTGAAAAGTCGATGATCGAATCCGAACTTATGAAATGCAATGGTCATGTGACGAAAACTTGTAAATCCTTAGGCATTCCTCGTAAAACTTTGTACGATAAATTAACCAAGTACGGACTTAAAAGCGAACGGTTTAGGGCTTAGGGCTTGGGTTGTGAGGCGGTGGCCCGGAAGTTAGGGCTAGAAGTATTGCGTCACGGGCTTTCCGTCACAGAAGGGATGAGACACCGGAGTTAAACTTAAGTGTGCGTATGCCCGCTCATACCTTAAAGTACAGTGTGCGGAAAAGCACACATATTTTGATATGCTCATTTTCTCATAAGCGGCGAAATCTGAATTTATCGTTTAATTCCTTTGACTTGAGACATTATGGTCAAAAAATGAATAATTGGCACGCATCTTGATTAAGAGTAAGGAACGTGGACCTCCCCAATTGGTCATCGCGTTTTTACAACATCAAGGGAGATATTCAATGCGTATCGTAAAATTTGCACTGGTTGCCGCCGTTGCCGCAACTATGCTGGGTAGTTTTTCGGCCCAAGCCAAAGAAATTGTCATTAAATTTAGCCATGTCACCAATGGCACAACACACCCCAAGGCCATAGCCGCAAATGAATTCGCCAAACGGGTGAACGAGGAAATGAAAGGCCGCGTTCGTGTTGAAGTCTACCCCGGCGGCTCATTATTTAATGACGACGATCTTTTGATTGAATTGATCAAGGGAAAGTCTGTGCAAATGGGGTCGCCATCACTGTCTAAATTTGAATCTATTACCAAAAAATTTCGGGTATTTGACCTTCCTTTTTTGATGAAAGACATCAACGCTGTTAACAAATTCCAAAAATCAGCCAAAGGACAAGAACTTTTAGGCTCAATGAAAAACAAAGGTATTTTGGGGCTGACATTCTGGCACAACGGTATGAAGCAAATGTCTGCAAACAAACCTTTGTTGGTGCCTTCCGATGCCAAGGGTTTAAAATTTCGCGTTCAACAATCTGATGTGTTGGTCGCCCAAATGGAAGCCTTGGGAGCCACGGCTCAGAAACTGGCATTTAAGGAAGTATATGGCGCCTTGCAAACGGGTGTCGTTGATGCCCAAGAAAACACTTGGTCTAATATTTATTCTAAAAAATTCTTTGAAGTTCAAGACGGTGTAACCGAAACTAATCATGGTATTTTGGACTATGCTGTCGTCGTGTCTCGTCGTTTCTGGGAAGGTTTACCCAATGATATTCGCATGGATTTAGAACGTATTTTGACCGAAGTCACCAACGATCGTAATCGTTTATCTTATGAACTGAACCAAGCGAGCAAAGCAAAGATATTGGAAAAAGGCGGCGTTATTCGTACACTTACCGATGCACAACGTGCCAAATGGGTAAGCGCTATGAAACCAGTATGGGCTCAATTCGAGCCTGAAATTGGAGCTGATATGATTGCAGCTGCCGAAGCCAGTAATCACTAAACGGATGAACCAAGGGGGAGAACGTCGCCATGACGTCAAAGGTCATTGCCTATTTGCATAAAGCCGAAGAAACATTTTTGGCCTTTCTTTTAGGTGGCATGGTGGTGGTGACGTTTTCTCAAGTGGTTGCGCGATATGTGTTCAACTCAGGGGCTATTTGGGCGCTTGAGTTGACCACATTTTTATTTGCCTGGTTAGTCATCTTGGGCATTTCATACGGAATCCGAATGCATTGCCATATTGGCGTTGATGCGGTTGTTAAGATGTTGCCACCCGCAGGTCAGCGTGGCTTTGGCTTGGTTGCCGTGTTGGCCGGAATTGTTTACGCCGGATTGTTATTATATGGCGCATGGGATCAGGTCATCGGGATTGTTTATGCCTATGAAATTGAATCTGAAGATTTAAAAATCCCCTTATGGATACCACAAAGCGTGTTAATTTGGGGCTTTGCCTTGATGATTTGGCGTCTTTTAGTATTGGGGTATGGGATATTTTCAGGTAAAGAAACGGGCATCATGTTAGGCGACGCGGGTAATGATGCCGTGGAAGACTATGTCGGCCATGATCCAGATAATGAATTGGAAATGCCAACAGAAAAGCTTGGAAATGGAGAGCCAAAATGACCATTGCTTTCCTGTTTATCACGTTGTTCGTGTTATTGATTATCGGCACGCCCATCGCCATTTCTTTAGGGCTAGCTTCGGTTTCGACAATTTTATTTTTTTCTGGTGATGATTTGGGATCATTGGTGGCCAAGCTGTTTGGCACCATGCATCATTATACTCTGATGGCTATTCCTTTCTTTATTTTATCGTCGGCATTTTTGTCCACGGGTGGTGTCGCAAGGCGTCTGATTCGTTTTGCCACCAACTGTGTCGGTCATTTTTATGGTGGATTAGCCATGGCTTCGGTATTGGCTTGTATGTTATTTGCCGCCGTTTCCGGGTCATCCCCCGCAACTGTGGTGGCCATCGGATCAATCGTCATCGCGGGTATGGTTCGGGCCGGGTACAGCCAAGATTTTGCAGCAGGTGTGATCGCAAATGCGGGAACCTTGGGGATATTAATCCCACCGTCAATTGTTATGGTGGTGTATGCCGCCGCGACCGAAGTTTCCGTTGGGCGGATGTTCTTGGCTGGCGTCATTCCTGGTTTGTTAGCCGGCGTCATGTTGATGGGGGCAATTTATATTATCGCGCGGGTCAAAAACTTGCCGTGCCAGCCGTATCCAACTTTTCAGGAATTCAGCGCATCGTTCAAAGACGCCATTTGGGGGTTGATGCTGATTGGCATTATTTTGGGTGGCATTTATGGGGGCGTCTTTACGCCGACCGAAGCCGCCGCTGTTGCCGCTGTGTACGCTTACGGCGTTGCGATTTTTGTGTACAAAGACATTGGCCCTTTGAAAGACGGAGAGCCACATACGTCTCTTGCCAAGACAGTGATCGGATTTGTCACCCACAAAGATGTTATCCATACCATGGTTGATGCGGCTCGTGTGACTATTATGTTGTTGTTTATTATTTCTAACGCCATGTTGTTTGCCCACGTTCTGACAACCGAACGTATTCCCAACACAATTACGGAAATGATTATCACCGCAGGATTTGAACCTTGGTCATTTTTGATCGTGGTAAACATTTTGCTGTTAATGGCAGGTAACTTCATGGAGCCATCTGCTATTTTGTTGATTATGGCCCCCATACTATTTCCCATTGCTATGCAACTGGGTATTGACCCTATTCATTTAGGGATCATCATGGTGGTGAATATGGAAATCGGCATGATTACACCGCCGGTAGGGTTAAACCTATTTGTAACGGCGGGCATTACGGGGATGCCTTTGGTGCGCGTGATAAAAGCATCTCTGCCATGGTTGATGATTTTGTTGCTGTTTTTGGTCATCGTGACCTATGTGCCGTTCGTTTCAACTTGGTTGCCAAACATGTTGATGGGGGCTGAAACCATGAACTAGACAATCCTGACGTTCTTTGGACACTTGACCGCTTTGGATCCTCCCCCCTTTCCTATAGCCGTACAGTGTCTGTTAAAAAGCCTCCCGTGATGGGAGGCTTTTTGATGCCAAAAATTTGACAAAAAAATAGGGGGCACAAATACATGCACCCCCCATTTTAAATTAGCGAGACTTAGTCACGCAATTGGACGTTTTCAGCAGCTTCTTTGCCATCACGACCAGCAACCAATTCGTAGCTGACTTTTTGGCCATCATTCAATGAAGCAATACCTGCACGTTCAAGAGCAGAAATGTGTACAAATGCGTCTTTGCCACCATCTTCAGGTTCGATGAAGCCGAAGCCCTTGGTTGCGTTGAACCATTTTACTGTACCGTTAACCATCGTTTAGTTTCCTTATACATAATTTAGTTAGTGCGAGCCAACGATCATGCTGGCCGCTATTCAAACGTTCACAATGTCAGGAAAGCAACTTGGCCGACCGCCATACAGCGGGATCAATCAGGGCGCGCACAAGACGACTATGTAACGTAGTGTTTTAGATCTGTATACCTTTCTTCAATAAAGTCAATAGCTTTTGATGAAATAAACGTTCAATTATCATTAAGCTTTGGTATCTTTATTGGATTTTATGGTTGTTTTTAAGGCTTTGTGAAGACATCATTCAGGGTCGCAAGACCATTATTAAAAGCGCCCAAAACGTGTAAAATATTGATTGTATTGCTAAATTAACAGCAAAGGCGGAAGAAAAGTTTTGTTAACGATTGTATGTATAGTATTTAATGTAACGAAATTGTGACAAATAAAATAAATCAAAGAATTAAAGGTTGGATGATGCTGAATCCAGGATTTAAACAAGTTTATTTAGTGAGCTTTTATAACCAAATTGTTAGATCACTGGTAAAAGACAATCAGTCTCATGCCAAATACGAAGACCATTGGGCTGATGTGCACACCCAAGACGTAGCGGCAAACAGCGAAAATGAGGCCCGCAGAGATATCGCCAAAAAATTTCCACCCGAAGATGGTTTTGTGATTGAAAATGTAATCCCAGATTATCACTAATTTGTGAGCTTACGGGGTGTCACCGCCTTTTTCGTAAAACTTCCAAGCATCGACACCTTTTAACAGAACCCCATCAAAGCCAAGGTCAAGAATACCGTAAAGGTATGATTTGACGTTGCCAGTAATGATTGCTTGCCAGCCAGCATCCCAATAAATAGCATGGTGGCGGTCGGGGTCATTGCGGATAGGCGTGTATATATAAGGTGGATTACCTTGTTTCCAGTCGTTCCCCCAATAATAATGAAACGTTGCCGCCGATGAAATATCCATTTCGGCAAGGACTAAACGCCGCGTGCCGAGGTTTTTGTATTTCAATAAACCAATATCTTGGCGTGTCAAAGGATTGCCATTGTGAAAGACGTCAATAATTAAGGCATCATAATTCGTAGCCCTAAGCGATTGAAGGTATTCATTTTTATTTCCAAAGGCTTGAGAGCTTTTGACATAGAGAAAATTGCGAATGTCTGATATAGCCCGAATAGAACGCGGATTAGCATGAAAAGCTGTTTTGGGTTGCTTGGGTTTGCTTGACAGCGTTTCGTTTTCTCCAACAAAGGGTGTGTACCCTTTTTTCACGCTTGCTTGGTATAATTTATCTATGGTCGCGGGCTCTTTAGAATATTCTAAATTTAAAATGGGTAAGCTAAAGTCATTTGCTGTTTTTTCGTTGGTCTTGCGGATTTTGAGGGCATCTTCCAAGCTGGGCAAAAGCTTTCCTTGGGGGCCTAAAACGTTTTCATTCAACATTTTGGTTTCTAAAACACCGCTTATGGCCCGCATATAGGTTCGGGCTGGAAACAAATTAGTGTCATCATTGGGGTCGGCTTTGTCGACCAACGCCAAACCATTTTCGGCTACAATAACAAAGTTGGGGTTAACGGTGCGGGCTTGAGAGCCAATGGTGGTAACAAATTCACGCATTTTTTCCCGAAAATCAACGATGACTTCAACATCAAAGGGATCAATGGGTTTAGGCGGTAAAATCGAGGCAGGGGTTTGAGCCATGATGGGCAACGGAACATATAAAGAAATTGCCACGAAAACAGTGCAAATGCCTTGTAACCATGAATTTGTTAAGGGTTTTATATGCATTAAGACACCATAAACCGATTCTTGTTTTATGCGATATATGCTTATTTTAAGTTGATAATTTCTGTCTTGTTATCCATATCATTCAATGTAAAATCTTTCTAGGGGCCGTAGCCTAGAATTTAGATAATAGGAGAATATTATGCGTAAATTTGCAGTTTCATGTGCCGTCGCTTTAGGGCTATTTCTTGTTAATAGTCAGGCCTTTTCTGCCAACAATTACAAAATTGATACAGCCCATACGTTCGTTGAATTTCGAATTAAACATCTGGGCTATAGCTGGATGGTTGGCACATTTGATAAAGTTGACGGTGAATTTAATTACGACCCAAAAACAGGCGTTAAGCCTTCAATTTCTATGACCATTGATACGACCAGCATAGATACATCTCATGCGGAACGTGATAAACATTTGCGCAGCCCCGACTTCTTAGACGTTGCTAAATTCCCTCAGGCAACTTTTACCAGCACGGGTTATGAAGGCAATGACAAAAGCGGTGTGATCTACGGTGATTTAACGCTACATGGCGTTACCAAAGCCGTAAAATTTCCGGTAAAGGTCATTGGCGAAGGCAAAGATCCTTGGGGTGGTTATCGCGCTGGCTTTGAAGGTGAATTGACCATTGACCGTAAAGATTACGGGGTGGCCAAACCATTGGGGCCTGTATCTTGGGATGTGAACCTGTTTTTCACAATCGAAGGCATAAAGAAAAAATAACAATGCTTAAAAATACCAAGGATAATTTTGGTTTTATTGCCAAATGTCTCCATTGGGTGATTGGCTTGCTAATCATTGGGCTTATTGCCCTTGGGGCTTATATGGTCACTTTGGGTTATTATGATGCTTGGTATCATGACAGCCTTTCGTATCATAAGGCCTTGGGCATGGTGGTTTTGGGTCTGGTTGTTGCAAAGATCGCTTGGATGATTAAAAACACCAAGCCAGACGATCTATCATCGTGGACCGCATTGGAAAAAAAAGCGTCATTTGCGGTTCACAAAATCCTTTTGTTGATAATGGTGCTGATGCCTTTGACGGGGTATTTGGTGTCCACTTCAGCGGGGGAGGGTATTTCTATATTTGGCCTGTTTGAAATCCCCGCCTTGATTAAAATTGACGAGCAAGGACGTGATTTGAGCATCGCCATTCATTACTATTTGGCCTATGGTGGCGCAGTTATTATATTGATCCATGCTTTGGCCGCCTTGAAACATCATTTCATCAACAAAGACAAAACGTTGCGACGTATGTTGTGAGCATCTGAGACTTTTTTTTAATGAAAACACACATCATCGTTGTCGGAAATGAAAAGGGCGGCAGTGGAAAGTCCACGACGGTTATGCATTTGGCCGTGAGCTTAATGCGGCTTGGGCACGCCGTTGCTGTTGCGGATTTGGATGCCCGGCAAGGTACTATTTCGCGGTATTTTGAAAACCGAAGCCACTATATAAAAGACACTCAATTTGATCTTCCTATGCCGGAACGATTGGTTTTGCGGCCCGAAGATGGTGGCGGAGATAAAGAAGGCATCGAAGCCTTGCTTTCGGGCATTATTTCGGACGTAAGCCAACGCGCTGACGTCATCATTTTTGATACACCGGGCGCGGACACACCGTTATCACGGATCGTTCATTGCTTTGCCGATACATTGATCACCCCCATGAACGACAGCTTTATTGATTTAGATGTCTTGGCCCGCATAAATGTCAAGGACATGACCATCAAGGGCCCCAGCCATTATGCGGAATTGGTATGGGAACAACGCTTAAATCGTGCCAAATATGGGAAAAAAGCATTCGATTGGATTGTGATGCGTAACCGTCTTGGGCATACGGTATCTAAAAACAAGAAACAGATTGACCGTTTGCTGGATGAATTAGCCGTGCGTGTGGGATTTCGCACCGTTGTCGGGCTATCGGAACGGGTGATTTACCGTGAACTGTTTCCCAAAGGATTAACCTTGATGGATGTTGTTGAAGTCGAAAGCCGTGGTGCTTTGTCGTTGTCACATATTGCTGCCCGTCAAGAAATTCGGGCCTTGGTCGAAGCCTTGAATTTATCCCACCCTTAAAAAAAAACACCCGACCAAATCAATGGCAGGGCGTTTAATTTTCATACCACGTCGTTAGCTGTCATTGCGAATGTTGTTAAGGAATGTATCAACTTCGCTCCGCAATAATTCAGATTGCTGCGAAAGCTCGGTTGCTGCTCCCAACATATCGCTGGCGCTGGAGCCGGTTTCTCCGGCGGCTTGTTGTACGCCCGAAATATTTGAAGAAACTTCCGTGGTGCCGTTGGCTGCTTGTTCAACGTTACGAGCAATTTCTTGAGTTGCCGCACCTTGTTCTTCAACGGCCGCCGCAATTGCAGAAGAAATTTCGTTCAATTGGTTAATGGTGCCACCAATCGAACCAATGGCTTCGACTGCCGTTTGGGTTGCCCCCTGGATACCTGAGATTTGCGCACTGATTTCTTCGGTGGCTTTGGCCGTTTGGTTGGCCAAATTTTTGACCTCAGATGCCACAACAGCAAATCCCTTACCAGCATCGCCAGCACGGGCGGCTTCGATGGTGGCGTTCAAAGCCAACAAGTTAGTTTGATCAGCAATATCGGTAATCATAGCGACCACCTCACCGATTTTATTGGCGGCATCGGCCAGTCCTTGAATTTTATCATTAGTGCTTTCCACTTCAACAACGGCAGTGGCCGCAATTTGGGTGGATTGAGAAACCTGACGAGAAATTTCTTGGATTGAACTGGATAATTCTTCCGTTGCAGAAGCCACAGTTTGGACATTGTTTGTGGCTTCATTAGCAGCAGTTGCCACGACTTCGGATTGCTTGGCGGTTTGTTCAGCCGTTGCCGACAATGTTTGAGCCGAAGATTGCATTTCTGTGGATGCCGATGAAACGCTTTGCACAACGCCACCGACGCTGTTCTCGAAACCGTCAGCCATATCCAACATTTGTTGACGTTTTTCGGCCACCGTAAGGATTTCGCGTTCTTTTTGTTCGGTTTCTAAACGTTCGACTTCTTGACCGTTAACCTTAAAGATTTGAACCGCATTTGCCATGTCCCCAATTTCATCAGAACGGTCTTGGTTTGGAACGTCGGTGGACCAATCCTTGTTGGCCAAACGTCCCATAACCAAAGTCATGGCGCTGATAGGTTTGGTGATGCTTGCGGCAAACAAGTACCCAACTACGGATACAACCAACACAGTGATCAAGACAATGACAATGATTTCATTACGCAAAGTCACCGTTGGGGCATTGATTTCACTCTGGTCAACTTCGGTCATCACGGCCCATGTCACGCCAAGGAATTCAAGGGGGCCATAAGCTGAAGCCACCGTAACGCCACGGTAATTTTTCTCATCTTCAACACCATGTTTTCCTGCTAAGGCAAGGTTTACGGTTTTTGAATTGACTTTTTGGTTAAGGATAGAACTTTCGCCTTCTTTTAAGAAACGAGAATCGCTGCGCATTGTGTGGTCTGGACCAACCAAGAAAGCTTGGCCGGTTTTGCCCATGCCTGCCGTTTGGTGCATGATGTCGTTAATTTTATCAATCGGCATTAGGTATACCAAAATGCCATGTTCTGCACCTAGGTGATCAAAAATTGGCATGGACATAAAGCTGGCCGGTGCATTACCTCTTGGGGGATATGTCGCAAAATCTGTGAAGGCCGTGTAGCCATGATTCATGTTTTTGGACACCATTTGTTCGACTTTAGCCAGATCAGTATTTTTCCATTTTCCAGTGCGAAGGTTCGTTGCAAAATCAGCTTCTTTGTACACGGAATAAATAACGTTGCCGTCATTGTCTAATAGAAAAATATCGAAATAACCACGGTCTTTAAGCATTTTTTTAAACCAAGGGTGCCATTTTTTGTGGGCCATGCTGTACGCACTGCCATCCTTAGCCATATCAAGGTCAAGCTTTTTATCCGTCGGATGGGGGTTGTCGGTGATGTAAGCCTTTGTTAGGTGTTCTTGGACATTAACACCGCTTGCTTTCATTTTGTTCCAAGAAGCTTCAAAATCGCTGACCGCATCAATGACGGATGAGGATGCGGACAAAACATCAAGATCACCGTGAATAGAGTGTAAATAACCTGAAATTTCATGCTGTCTGGATTGCTGTACTGATTTTAATTTATCAAAAGCCGCAACTTGAAGAAAATGTTCTGTTTGAAAGAAGGCTATAACACCAGTCGCAATAACAGAAAGTGTCGCTAAGACGACAATGACTATTGGTAATTTTTTTGATATCGTTAAGTTCATTCTATTCACCTCAATATGCTTGCGGGCGTTTTTTCTATTCACCTCAATATGCTTGCGGGCGTTTTTTTTGATTTGTGGTTAACCAGCTAAGTAAAATTTACTCTATGCTTCATCAAAATGCAATAAATATACTAGCCATTTTATTGTTATATAGAAGTTTAATTTTCTTTGTTTTTGGAATATATTGTAGATTATTGTGTAAAATATTACTCAACGTCGACCTCAGCGGTTACAGGGTCGACCTAAGCGGTTACATGCAATTAATAACAAAATTTTAAGTTGTGGCAAATCGTTGACTATGGAATTCAAAAGTTTGATTTCGAATATTGCATTTACAGTTTTTTTGGGCGTTTTATCCTATGTCTTGACGATCTTTATGATTAAGCGTGTTCGCATTCTTGATGCCCCTAACCAAAGGTCATCTCATTCTGTGCCGACTCCGCGATCGGGTGGCTTTGCGATTTTGATTTCATTTTTCGTTGGTTTGTTGGCGTTAAGGGTTCTGAGTGACAACCCGGGATTTCAAGAAAGTTTTTTTGCAGTTTTTATTGGGGCGATTCTTTTAATCGCCATCGTGTCCGTTGTTGATGACCTTATGGACTTGGGGTTTAAGGCAAAACTGTTTACTCAAGTCATAGCAACGATCATTGTGATGTCCTTTGGTGTTGTGGTTGACCGTTTGGCTTTTCCCTTTGTTGGTATGGTTGATTTGGGTTTGTGGGGCTATCCGTTGACTTTGATATGGATTGTGGGACTAACCAATGCCTTTAATTTTATGGATGGAATTGACGGGCTTGCCGCCGGAACTGCAATTGTGGTCGGTGTTTTTTTTGCCGTGATTACAAATATTGAAGGTAATATTTTTGTTTATTTATTATGCCTCACCTTGGTTGGGGCATGTCTTGGTTTTTTTGCTTTAAATTGGCAGCCGGCCAAAATTTTTATGGGTGATACGGGCAGCCAATTTTTAGGTTTTGTTTTGGCTGTGTTGTCCATCTTCGCGGGGAAATTTGACGCTTCGCATACGTCGTATTTCGTGATGGTACTGTTGTTCTTTCATTATATTTGGGACACGGGGTATACACTTTTCCGTCGCACGAAAAATAATGAAAAGGTAACACAAGCACATCGTACTCACTTGTACCAATTGATGAATGCGTTGGGGATGAGCCATGCACAAGTAACTTTGCTGTATTTGGCTTTGACCATATTGCAAGGCCTAGGAGCCTTGGTCCTTATAAATGTCAGCGTGCCATATCGTGCGCTTGTGTTTTTGCCGTTCATAATATTACAATTATTTATAACGATGGTGGTGACGAAACGGGCCCGAACCCAAGGACTGATTTAAGGATTTGTTTAAGGGCTATTTTAAGGGTTTATTGATTGGATAAGCATGCGTTGGCGGGTGGATAACCTCATCCGTCGTTGGCTTAATGTCGCCAGCCTTGAAAAACGCCTATATGGGGTATTCTTTACGCTGTTTGTTAATAATCTCCGGGGTTAATCCGTTTTAGCATTGGTTTTGCTTGCCACCTGAGTATCCATCGCCTAAACAAGCACAATGCTGAGCGCATGATTGTGCTGTAGGCTTTATTTGTATTTAAGTTGAGGGTTTTTCATGCGTATTGCAATGATCGGTACAGGGTATGTGGGCTTGGTTTCGGGGGCATGTTTCTCTGAATTTGGGGTGGACGTTATCTGTGTTGACAAAGACCTGAAAAAAATCGAAATGCTTGAGCGTGGTGAAATGCCCATTTACGAGCCGGGCTTGGACACACTTGTGGAAAAAAATGTTTCTGCCGGACGTTTGACCTTTACCTCTGATTTGGCCGATGCGGTTAAGGAAGCAGATGCGGTCTTTATTGCCGTTGGTACGCCCATGGACATAGATGATGGACATGCTGATCTTAGCTATGTGTACGCAGCCGCAAAGGAAATAGCTGAAAACATTTCTGGTTATACGGTTGTGGTCACGAAATCCACGGTTCCGGTGGGCACCGGAGATGAAGTTGAACGCATTATCCGTGACACACGACCAGATGCTGAATTTGACGTGGTTTCCAATCCTGAATTTCTGCGCGAAGGTTCTGCTATTTCTGACTTCACTCATCCTGATCGTGTTGTTATTGGCACTGAATCTGATGATGCACAAAAAGTCATGCGGGCGTTGTATCGCCCATTGTCTTTGATCGAAACGCCAATTTTGTTTACCTCTCGCACGTCTTCTGAATTGATTAAATATGCTGGCAACGCTTTTTTGGCATTGAAAATCACGTATATTAATGAAATGGCAGACCTGTGTGAAAAGGTCGGCGCTGATGTGCATCATGTCGCCAAGGGTATTGGTTTGGATGGTCGTATTGGCAAAAAGTTTTTGCATGCGGGGCCGGGTTACGGCGGTTCCTGCTTTCCCAAAGATACTTTGGCCTTGGTTCGTACAGCGCAAGATAGCGACGCACCTTTGCGTATTGTTGAAACCGTCGTGGATATTAATAAAAAACGCAAACAAGCTATGGCTGATAGAATTGTTACAGCCTGTGGCGGGTCTGCTGATGGTAAAAAAATCGCCGTTCTTGGGGTTACGTTCAAACCAAATACCGATGATATGCGCGATGCTCCCAGCTTGGACATCATACCGGCTCTTATCAAGGCTGGGGCAAACGTCCATGCCTTCGATCCCGAAGGTATGAACGAAGCCAAACACATGTTAGATGGCGTCAATTGGTGTGAAAACGCTTATGACACCATGGATGCGGCTGATGTTTTGGTCATTATCACCGAATGGAACGCTTTTCGAAGCTTAGATATGGACCGTGTTAAAACGTTGCTTAAAGCCCCGATGCTGGTTGATCTTCGCAATATATACGAACCAGCAGATATGGCAGCCTTAGGATTTCACTATCACTGTATCGGGCGCCAATCGCTTTAGGTCTTTTCGAACAAGATCGGGACAAGCCCTTGTCGTTTGGGCATTGCCTTAGCTCATCCTAGAACTTGATGGCTTACGGCTGGGCTCTAGTGCTGAATTCTAGGTTATTTCCTGTTGAGAACGTTCAAGCCGACGATCCCGTATTCACTGACAGAAGTGTTTTTTTGCATGTACCCCGTGAAACACATTTTGTGTGTTATTTGGCGTCCCATTATTTTTTGATGGAAGCTTTGCGTGCGGCTGATAAGTTTTCTTTTGTTTTTTGTACACCCGCACGTAATTGCTTGGCTCTTGCGGCTTCAGAACGGGCGTGAACGCGGGGGCTAATCCACATTTCTTTTTCAGGCGCGCCGCCTTTAATGGCAATTCTGACAACCTTGGCGCCGTCAATACCGGGGGCTAGGTCAACTTCTTCGGCCTTGACTAACGCATGACCAAATTCATTACCCGCAAATTTGCTGTGCGGGACCCATTTGTCGCCTTTAAGAACCATTATTCCTAAGAAATAACCATCGTTGTTTTCAGTTTGATCAGACATATTTAAAGTGTACCGCATCACCAAGGGTCAAAGAATTTTTTATTGGCTAAATTTTAATTATTTTAAGGTGCGTTTGCAACTCTCTAAAACGTGAAATTACATTTTTTTGGACAAGTTAATGTGGATAATAATGCCCCACAATTAATTGATCGAAGCGACTTCGGTTTGGCCAGATGACTTAAGAGGCATGCACCCGAAATGATTCCTTTTAAGGAAACGGCAAGCCCTATAAGCTTGTTTTTTGGTAATGCCCATGACTCGCCCACGATAAAGGATACGGCCATTTTTCTTTTCAAGGGGGGCCACGTAAATATCACCATCAGCAAGGTAGGATGGCGCCATGTCCATGGCCCGAGAAGCAATTTCATAAGCTGGGTCATGGGTTTTATAGGCTCCCACTTGAACCCCCCATCTGGTGCGGGATGGGGGAGCCTTAGATTTAGTTTTTTTGTGCAAACTGGCGAGGGTGAGTTGAGGGGATACGGCCGCCCACCCTTTTTCCAATAATTTGACCATCAAGTGGTTGCGACGCTTAGAGTTTTTGGCGCCAAAGACAACCCCGATCAAACGTTTTTTGCCGCGTTTTACAGATGCCACCAAATTAAATCCTGACGCCCGAATATAGCCGGTTTTTATGCCATCAGTGCCTTCGTATGAGGTCAAGAGCTTGTTGTGAGTTTTGTAATTCTTTCCCTTAAAAGAAAATGTTGGCTCGGAAAAATAATGATAATGATGAGGAAAATGCATAAGCATGGCGCGGGCCAATTTGGACATGTCGCGCGCCGAAGAAAGCTGGCTTCGGTGGGGTAAGCCCGAAGCATTTCTGAAAGTCGTGTTTGACATCCCCAACTGTCTGGCTTTGTCGGTCATAAGCAAAGCAAATTTCCGTTCTGTTCCGCCCATATGTTCCGATACCGCAGAGGCGACATCATTTGCTGATTTAATGGCAAGAGCGCGAATGGCGTCTTCTACACTTAGCGATTTTCCGGCCTTTAGCCCTAATTTAGAAGGCGGCTGGTATGACGCACGTCTTGACATCGTTATGCGGTCGTTCATGTGCATGCGGCCTTCATCAATGGCCTCAAACATTAAATATAAAGTCATCATTTTAGTTAGCGATGCTGGGTAGTTTTTTGTGTCGGCATTCACCGCGTGCAACACATTACCTGTATCGGCATCTAACACCAATGATGCATATTTAGCTTGGGCGGGAAGGGGGGCAAAGGCGATGACAGCCAAAAACATTAGGCCCGCAAGCTTGAATGTCGTGGAACATCGGCACATATAAGATTGAACAAATAAACGATTTAACAAATTATAGTTTTCCCCAAAGCTGATGGTAATCTAAAGCACTTGTCATAAAAAGCCCACATCAAATGAATGCCATTTCTTGTTTTCGAACAGCTTAGCCTTTATGGACAAGATATTATCCACTGGTTAGCCTAAAAAAAACGTTAAATTTCTTCGCCTTTTAAGGTCTTTTGGTTCGCGCTATGATTAAACTTATAAAAACGATTCCCAAAGGAGCATTTTTTGAGTAACACCACGCCTCCAAAACAGCCCCCCGGACGCCAAGGCGGCCAAGGCGGCCAAGACGACGATGCTGAAAACGGTTTGGCCTTAAAAACACGGCCAAACACAAAAAAACCATCAATGTACAAGGTGTTGTTATTAAACGATGATTACACGCCAATGGAATTCGTTGTGTATATTTTGGAACAAATTTTCAGTAAAACCAACGAAGAAGCCCTGCGCGTTATGTTGCATGTTCATCAAAAAGGCGTTGGGCTATGTGGCGTATATACCTATGACGTTGCGGACACAAAATCGGCACAGGTTATGGATTTAGCGCGAAAAAACGAACACCCTTTACAGTGTACTGTAGAAAAAGATGCCTAAACCTAAAAGATAAAACCAAAGGGCAAAACGGAGTAAAGCTATGCTTTCAAGAAATCTAGAACAAACCTTGCACCGCGCGCTCAACATTGCGGCTGAATACCGCCATGAATATGCCACGCTGGAACATTTGTTGTTGTCTTTGATTGATGATCCTGATGCCGTTTCTGTATTGCGGGCCTGTGATGTGAACCTAGACCGCGCTCGCTTGGAAATTACAGACTTTCTTGCAAATGAATCGGAAATTCCTCCCCTTGACGGTGTCGAAGATCCAAAGCCTACTTCGGGTTTTCAACGCGTGATTCAACGCTCAATCATTCATGTTCAATCTTCGGGTCGCGAAGAAGTCACCGGGGCGAATGTGTTGGTGGCTTTATTCTCTGAACGCGAAAGCCACGCCGTTTATTTTCTTCAAGACCAGCAAATGACAAGACTTGATGCTGTTAATTACATCAGCCATGGCCTAGCGAAAGCTCCGGGATTGTCCGAAGATCTCCATGTTTCAGGTGCGGAAATGGGCGAAGGAGAAGGTCAAGAAGGAGATGCGCAACCCGGCCCTGATGCCTTGGAAACGTATTGTGTGAATTTAAATGCAAAAGCCATTGATGGACGCATTGACCCGTTGATTGGCCGAAGTGACGAAGTAAATCGTACCATCCAAGTTTTGTGCCGCCGCACTAAAAACAATCCGTTGTATGTGGGGGACCCAGGGGTTGGTAAAACCGCCATCGCCGAAGGTTTGGCACGCCGTATCGTCGAAGGTGATGTCCCCGAAGTATTATCAGATGCCATTATTTGGGCACTGGATATGGGAACATTGTTAGCTGGCACCCGGTATCGTGGCGATTTCGAAGAACGTTTAAAGGCTGTCATGAAAGAAATGGAAGCGGTTGCGTCAAATATCTTGTTCATTGATGAAATCCATACCGTGATTGGGGCCGGAGCCACGTCTAGTGGGTCTATGGATGCCTCTAACATTCTAAAACCATCGTTGGCTTCTGGTGGTTTGCGGTGCATTGGATCTACCACGTACAAAGAATATCGAAATCATTTTGAAAAAGACCGAGCATTGGTCAGGCGTTTTCAAAAAATTGATGTTAGCGAGCCTAGCGTTGAAGATACGGTTAAGATTTTGAAAGGTCTAAAGCCGTATTACGAAACCCACCATCAGGTTCGTTACACCGAAGCCGCTTTGCGCACCGCCGTTGAATTGGCGGCGCGTTACATCAATGACCGTAAGCTTCCAGACAAAGCCATCGACGTGATTGACGAAGTTGGGGCTTCTCGAATGTTGGTGCCTTTGGCTCGGCGCAAAAAAACCGTATCGGTCAAGGACGTTGAGGCTGTTGTTGCTAAAATCGCCCGTATTCCACCGAAAAGCGTTTCTAGCGATGATAAAAAGGTTCTGAAATACCTTGAACGTGATCTCAAAACCATGGTTTACGGTCAAGACAATGCTATCGAAGCCTTGTCAGGTACCATCAAATTGGCACGGGCTGGATTGCGCGAACCCAATAAACCCATTGGGTCATATTTATTTTCTGGCCCGACAGGTGTTGGCAAGACCGAGGTTGCTCGTCAATTGGCTATGACTATGGGCGTTGAATTGGTGCGTTTTGATATGTCTGAATATATGGAACGCCATGCCGTATCCAGACTTATTGGCGCGCCTCCGGGGTATGTTGGTTTCGAACAGGGTGGTTTGTTAACAGACGCCATTGATCAACAACCCCATTGTGTTTTATTGCTTGATGAAATTGAAAAAGCCCACCCCGATTTATTTAATATTTTGTTGCAAGTTATGGATCATGGAAAGCTGACCGACAACAATGGTAAATCCATTGATTTTCGTAACGTGGTATTGATTATGACCAGTAATGCCGGGGCTTCTGAATTGGCCAAAAATGCAATCGGTTTTGAACGCGGTGAACGCGAAGGCGATGATATCGAAGCCATTGAACGCACCTTTACCCCTGAATTTAGAAATCGTTTAGATGCAATTATTCCGTTCGCTAATTTATCGCTCGAAATCATGAGCCGTGTGGTTGATAAATTTATCATGGAATTAGAAGTCCAATTGAGCGAACGGAATGTGACCATTGAATTGACAGACGAAGCGCGTGAATGGTTGGGCAAAAAAGGCTATGATCGTCTTTATGGGGCCAGACCTTTGTCACGGATTATCCAAGACCACGTGAAAAAACCCTTGTCCGAAGAGTTGTTGTTTGGAAAGCTTGTTGGTGGCGGAACGGCAAGGGTATCGCTTGAAGATAATATTTTGATGTTCACGTTTCCCAAACACTCTCAAAAACCGACAAAGCGTAAGGCTAAATCTAAAAAGAAAAGCAAATCGACAAAGAGCGGCTTGCCAGCCAAACGTAAACCGTCTGGTTCTTCGCCTGTTCCGGTGGTGGTGAAATAACACACATTTTTCATCGATCATCGCACGGCAAAGCCTGCCTGAATGGGCCTATTTGCATGGTCAAAGTTGCCGCTCTTGCGGAATTTAACGTTCACTTTGTGCTTTATAAAAATGCTGTAATTGTTTGTAATAAATATATTTATAGGTATTGTTTAAAACTGGCACGTCTCCTGCAATGTTTTAAGTAAACGGGGAACCCTCATCTATAGGGCAACACTTAAAAAGGAGACTTAAAAATGAACGCAGAAATTTCTTTGGGCCGTAAATTCAATTCAAACCATCAATTGGCGATTATTCTCTCCCGTCATTTGGGACTTCAAGGGGCTCGTCAAACGGCCTTTAAAAATGGCTGGAAAGGTGTTTTAGCCGCTCTTGAAGAACAAAAAACAATCGTGACCATTCCCCACTAGTCGATTATCGACCGAACGGGCAGGGCAATTCGCTAGTGATGCGGGTTTGCCCCGGACCCTTGAAAGGTAACAACAAGTGCGAGCCTGGTTGTAAGTTAAATTCACGTTGGGTTGGTGTGCCCGTGGCGCTGCCAGGGCGGCGGCGTTTGATTTTAGCGGTTATGCATTTGCTGCATGTATTGACCAAGGTTTCTCGAGATACCTGTGGGTTATGAATCACGCGAATGCATTTATTTATAGCTATGGCCTGAGCGGTGTTGGCAAAGTTGAAAACACCGAAAACAGTTAAGGCAAAGCCCAAAAGCAAGCTTGTTTTTTTGATTCGATTCGACATATCTGATCTTAACCTAAATCTTCTGATTTTCGAAATGGGCTTTCTTCCTTTAAGGTTTGCCCTTGATGGTTTATGGCTGTGCGTTCTTGGTTTAGGAATGATGCGACGGCGGCTTGAAAGCCTTCATTAATCATTAAATGGGCGGAATAGGTCTTGGTGGGAAGATAACCACGAGCAATTTTGTGTTCTCCTTGGGCACCAGCTTCCACCCGTTTAAGGCCATGTTTAATCGCAAAATCAATGGCTTGATGATAGCAGATTTCAAAATGCAGATACCTAATGTCCTCTTGACACCCCCAATACCTGCCGAATAATGTATCAGATCCGATTAAATTCAGTGCGCCCGCAACATATGCACCGTCTTTTATCGCCATAATCAATAAAACTTGGTTGTTCATGCGTTCGCCTAATAGGCTGAAGAATTCTCTGTTTAGATATGGCTGGCCCCATTTTCGAGCCCCGGTATCGGTATAAAACTTATAAATAACATCCCAATGGTCTTCGGTTATGTCTGTGCCAATCAACCATTGAATGGTGATTGCACCATTCATCAAAGCTTGTTTTCGTTCTTTTTTAATGGCTTTGCGTTTGCGGGAACTGAGCTGGCATAAAAAATCATCATAGGTTTTGAAACCGTCATTGTGCCAATGGTATTGCAAACCTGTGCGGATCAAGTACCCAACTTGCGTAAAGGTTTCAGTTTCTGTATTGGGGACAAAATTAACATGAACGGAACTTAATCCAGCCTGTGCGGCAAGGTCCGCCATTATTTCCAGCATATGTTTTTGCAAATATACACAATCAAGCTCGTCCTTGACCAATAATCTTGGCCCCGTAACAGGGGTAAAGGGGATGGCACACAATAGCTTGGGGTAATATTTTCCGCCGGCTTGTTCATAGGCTTCAGCCCAACCCCAATCAAAAACGTATTCTCCGTGAGAATGATTTTTAAGGTACAGCGGAGCGCAGGCTTTGATATTATTCGACCGATCTTTGATGATGATATGCTTAGGGACCCATCCATTTGTTGCATCTACCGACCGGCTGTCTTCAAGGCAACTTAGAAAATTATGGCTGATAAACGGGTTTTCTGAACCGGCACAGGCATCCCAAGCCTGTGATGGAATTTCGGCCAAGCTTTCGATTATATGAGTGGTTAAATTTTTAAGGTCAACATTCATACAATTTAAATGAGGGGTTTAAGCACCAAGGGCAAGCTTTAAAATAAAACACATGTTTAATATTTATGGCATTCATAAAACACCATCATAAACCGGGTAAACCTTAGCAATATATGCGCGTGTTTTCTGTTTCTGGCCAAAACGGAGTGCTTTCGGCAACAATTATTGAAAATGACTAGATGAGGGTCAGCACCACTGCGCAGACGAGAGAAATACCAACCCTATATATGATTAAAGCAACCGACAGCTTTTCGTCTAGGCCGCAAGTGGTGTTTCCTGATGGTTTGGGCAATGTGACATATTCGGTGTTTTTATCTTGTGCGACCGCCCTAGAGCGAAAAATTCAGAGGCTAAATGAATTTAAAATTTTGTTGACTGCGGTGCGTGTGGAAGCGGAGGGGGTAAGAGCCTATTTCACCTCAAACACACCGTCGACTTCGACGGCAACACCAAGAGGCAGGCATGTGACACCCACGGCGGCCCGCGCATGTTTGCCGATTTCACCAAACACGTTGACCATTAAATCAGAAGCGCCGTTGATCACTTTTGGGTGGCCCGTAAATTTAGGCGCACTGTTCACAAACCCGCCAAGGCGAACGACACGGGTGACTCGATCCAAATCCCCGCCACAGGCATCTTTGATTTGAGCGATCAGGTTAAGGCCGCATAATTTTGCGGCTTCGTAGCCTTCATCAACAGAAAAATCTTCACCGATGCGCCCTAAATACAAAAGTTCCCCATTCAACATGGTGATTTGCCCCGAAACCATCACCAAATGTCCGGTTTGAACGTAAGGTAAATAATTGGCGGCGGGTGCCGCTGTTTGTGGCAAGGTTAGGCCCAATTGCGTAAGGCGATCTTCAATTTTAGGCATTATTGTCTCCTGAAAGGCTATATTATTTGCCCGCACCATATAGGATCACAAATTTTTTCCAAGCCCCTTGCACAAGCCCTAGAGGTGACGTAATGAACACGTCAACTTTTTATACGGGAGCCAAAACATGTTTGATGTAAATGAATATTTTGACGGTGCGGTAAAATCCATTGCTTTTAAGGGCGAAAAGCTTCCGGCTACAGTTGGGGTTATGGCTCCGGGAGATTACGAGTTTTCTACCAGTAAAAAGGAAACCATGACTGTGATATCCGGATCCTTAACGGTTAAGCTACCCGAACAAGACCAATGGCAAGTGTTTGTTTGCGGTGACTTTTTTGAAATTCCCGCTAATGCCAGTTTTACTCTTAAGGTCAAACACGATACGGCTTATATGTGTACCTATGAATAAGGTCGCAAAGCCTTAGGGAACGCGAAGATGTTATGATTTAGCTTGACCGCGCAGATCCACGCCTTGCCCCACTGAATGTTCCACCCTTATTATTGCCACCTGGGCTTTTGATCGAATGATTGCCTGAATTAAAACGGTTGTCAGGCATATCGGGAACTGAAGAATCTGCATTTACAGCGCGCCGTTTAGCTTTCTTTAAGGCATTAGACTTCGCGCGCTGGCGGGCTCGTTCTTTGGACATGTGCATAGCCTTTTCAAATATAATTCTGTTTATTCATAATACAGTTTACGCTAAATAGCCATTTCTGCTTTTAAAACGGACACATGGCCTTTCGCCTATTCATTTTAAAACTTAAAAAAACAGCCACAAAAAAGTAATAATAGGGGGTGCGGTTTAAAATCCCCTTTTGTACTTTGTGCGTGTTGTTATTTGTGCGTGTTGTTATTTGTGCGTGTTGGTTTTTCGATTCCAAGCGAATGAAGGCATGGGATTAAACCTTTTTCACAAAGCAAGATTTCAAACCCATAGGGCCAACACCTGGAACTTTACAGTCAATGTCATGATCGCCATCAACCAAACGGATGTTTTTGACCTTGGTGCCAACCTTGACCACAGAAGAAGAGCCTTTGATTTTAAGATCTTTGATTACCGATACGGTGTCGCCGTCGGCAAGAAGGTTGCCAACAGAATCTTTGATGTTCGTCAGGTCAACACCATCCTCATCATTAGCCTTACCGGCACCGTCTTTGGGCCATTCGTGGGCACATTCGGGACAAATCCAAAGCGGCCCGTCTTCGTAAGTATATTCAGAATTGCACTTGGGGCAGTTTGGGTTTTCAGACATTTTTATTTATATCCTTTAAAGCGAAGAGGGCGATACGAATATACGCACACGCCCTCTTGCTTGGGGTTGTTTCGATTAAACTTTATGAACAGCCTGTTGTGCCGCCACACGTATCACATTTCAAACACGTACCGTTGCGCACCAAGGTGAAATTACCACATTCAGGACAGGCATCCCCGGCATACCCGCGAATACGGGCTTCACGGACACGTTCCATGTGGATGTCTACGGTTTCAACAAGCGATGATTCAACGTTTATGCCGCCGCTTGATCCACCAGCCAAAGCTTGAGGCACACTCGAGCCTCCTCCGGCCACAACTTTGCTAACCGCTTCTGCGGTTTCTGCTTGAGCGGCAACTGGTTTTTGCTTTTTATCAGAGGCTCCGCCTTTGATTACGGTCAATTTTTGCGATCGCACAAAACCTTGGCTGGTCAGCTTTTCTACGGCGCTGATGGCATCTTCGACATCATCCATGTCGCTTTCGTCATGGCCGGCGCCCATGGCATCGGGCATTAAATCTTGAGGTTTGGCATGCGCAAGGTCATTGCGTTGCAAATAGCTGACCGCCAATTCTCGGAAGATATAATCCAAAATAGAAGTGGCCATTTTGATGGTGTCGTTACCTTCGACCAAACCCGATGGTTCAAAACGAGTAAAGGTAAAGGCTTCGACGAATTCTTCTAACGGCACGCCGTATTGCAGCCCAATAGACAAGGCTATGGCAAAATTATTCATTAAGGACCGGAATGCCGCACCTTCTTTGTGCATATCTATAAAGATTTCGCCCAACCGTCCATCATCATATTCACCGGTGCGAAGATAGACTTTGTGTCCGCCAACAATGGCTTTTTGTGTATAGCCTTTGCGGCGATGGGGTAATTTATCGCGTTCCACCATACGTTCAATGACACGTTCGGTAATGACTTTGGCCTGAGCGGCTACGGCTGGATTTTCATTCATAGCTTCGGATAGGGTTTCTTCATCTTCGGCAATATCACCATCCAACAAAGAAGCTTGTAATGGTTGGCTCAATTTAGAGCCATCCCGATACAAGGCATTGGCCTTAAGACCTAGTTGCCAAGACATCATGTACGCTTCTTTGCATTCATCAACAGTCGCATTGTTTGCCATGTTGATGGTTTTTGAAATGGCTCCGGTGATAAACGGTTGAGATGCCGCCATCATGCGAATATGGCTTTCCACGGATAAGAAGCGTTTACCGATACGACCACATGGGTTTGCACAATCAAATACGGACAGATGTTCTTCGGCTAAGTTCGGGGCTCCTTCCAAAGTCATGGCCCCGCAAATATAAGTATTTGCCAATTCTATATCATCCGTTGTAAAGCCCAAATGTTGCAACATATTGAAAGAAATATCATTCAACAAAGCAGCGTCAATGCCCAAATCTTTGGTGCAGAAATCTTCACCTAGGGTGTATTTGTTAAACACAAAAGATACATCAAAGGCATCTTTAAGGGCCGTTTCCAAAGATTCTAAAGCTGTGTCATTGAACCCCTTAGATTTTAAGGCCGCGTGGTTGATCGCTCCGTCAAAATTTTTCAACGACCCATGGCCCAAAGCGTAACGTTCGATGGCCTCTATGTCGGATTCGCCATACCCCAGACGGGTAAGGGCCGCAGGAACCATGCGGTTGATGATTTTAAAGTATCCGCCACCAGCAAGTTTCTTGAACTTTACCAGAGCGAAATCAGGCTCAATCCCTGTGGTATCGCAATCCATTACCAAACCGATGGTGCCCGTGGGGGCAATGACGCTGGTTTGTGCATTGCGATAGCCATGCCGTGTGCCCAATTCCAAGGCTTTATCCCAAGCTTGTTGCGAGGCAACAACCAAGGCCCCATCGGGACAGCTTTCCGCATCTAAGGGCACGGGAAGAACAGAAAGGCCTTCGTATCCAGTGGCTTCGCTATGCGCCGCACGGCGGTGGTTGCGGATAACTTTCAACATGGATTTTTGGTTTTTGTCAAAACCCGGGAATGTTCCAAGTTCACCTGCCATTTCAGCAGAAGTGGCGTAGCTAACGCCGGTCATAAGCGATGAAATAGCCCCGCAAATGGCGCGACCTTCGTCTGAATCGTATGAATGCCCAGCTTCCATCAGATACCCACCGATGTTGGCAAAACCAAGGCCCAAGGTACGATATTCATAAGACAGTTGGGCGATTTCCTTAGATGGGAATTGCGCCATCATAACGGAAATTTCTAAGGTGATCGTCCATAAGCGTGCGGCATGTTCGAATGCTGGCACATTAAGCGTGGCGTCTTCGCGTTGGAAATTATGCAAGTTCATACTGGCAAGGTTGCATGCTGTATCATCTAAGAACATGTATTCAGAACATGGGTTTGATGCATTAATACGACCAGATTCAGGACACGTATGCCATTCGTTAATGGTGGTGTCGTATTGAATGCCCGGATCAGCACACGCCCAAGCCGCATGGCCAATGTCTTCCCATAAATCGCGAGCTTTGATACGTTTTTCAACGGTTCCATCTTTGCGCCGGATCAAATCCCATTCACCATCTTGTAATACGCGTTCCAAAAAATCGTTGGTGATTCGAACCGTGTTGTTTGAATTTTGTCCAGCAACAGTCATGTAAGCTTCGGAATCCCAGTCGGTGTTGAATTCGGGAAATGCGATGTCGTTATAACCTTGTTCGGCAAATTGAATGACGCGTTGCACGTAATTTTCAGAAACATGTGCGCGACGGGCACTTAAAATTGCCTTTTTCAAAGCTGAATTTTGTTTAGGATCAAAACGGGTTTCATCATCCCCATCGGCGCCGCCATGACAGGCTTCCATAACCGCCTTCATATGTTTGGCAACGGTTTTTGAGCCCGTGACAAGGGCGGCTACCTTTTGTTCTTCTTTAACTTTCCAACTCACAAAGTCTTCAATGTCTGGGTGATCTACGTCAACGACGACCATTTTTGCGGCGCGTCGTGTGGTGCCACCTGATTTGATGGCGCCAGCAGCGCGATCGCCAATCTTCAAAAAGCTCATAAGACCAGAAGACTTACCACCACCAGACAAGGGTTCGTTCGCCGCCCGAAGATTAGAAAAATTTGTGCCCGTACCTGAACCGTATTTAAACAACCGGGCTTCGCGAACCCAAAGGTCCATAATGCCGCCTTCTTGAACCAAATCATCGCTGATGGATTGGATGAAGCACGCATGAGGTTGGGGGTGTTCGTACGAAGATTTAGATTTCACCAATTTACCGGTTTTAAAATCAACATAATGGTGACCTTGGGCGGGGCCATCAATGCCGTATGCCCAATGCAAACCCGTGTTAAACCATTGCGGTGAATTTGGGGCCGCCATTTGTTTGCACAACATATAACGCATTTCGTCATAATAAGCAGAGGCATCTTCTTCGCTGTCGAAATAGCCGCCTTTCCAGCCCCAATAAGCCCATGTGCCGGCCAAGCGATCAAACACTTGTTTGGCGCTGATTTCTGAAGATGTACGCTCATCTTCGGGAAGTTTCTTTAATTCGGTACTATCCGCTGTATGCCGCCATAAAAATTCAGGAACATCTTTTTCTTCAACAACCTTTAACGCAGCTGGCACACCAGCTTTGCGAAAATATTTTTGCGCGATAACGTCACAAGCCACTTGGCTCCATGATGCAGGAACATCCATGCTATCAAGCTTGAAGACAACCGATCCATCTGGATTACGGATTTCAGAACTTGCCGAGCGAAATTCGATGTTACAGTAAGGTGTTTGCCCGGATTGAGTGAAGTGACGTTCGATGCGCATTTTGACCTTGGCCCCTAGTGCTTATTGTTGGTTTAAAAATAGTAGGGATTATGGGCTGACCCAATTTCCCCCCCCGAATTAGTCTCTCAACACATTGTAATCTGACCAGAATCAATGACTTGACCCTAGAATCAAAGAATATATGTCTCGGTCATCAAAGGCTTTGTGCCTCGGTAGTTAAAGACTTTGTGCCTCGGTAGTTAAAGACTTTGTGCCTCGGTAGTTAAAGACTTTGTGCCTCGGTAGTTAAAGGCTTTGTGCCTCGGTAGTTAAAGGCTTTGTGCCTCGGTAGTTAAAGGCTTTGTGCCTCGGTAGTTAAAGACTTTGTGCCTCGGTTGTTAAAGGCTTTGTGCCTTGCTTTTGTTCTGAAACACAACAGATATGTGTCGACCTTCTTGAGAGGCACTATATGTAGCCCGTAGATAACAAAGACACAATAAAAGTTCTTCCTTTTTTGAAGAAAATTTTGTGGATGAAATGTTGTGTTGGCACAAAATGTAGTGTTTTTAAGCAGTTGAATGGGATCGGTTAAGTTAAGTCTGAGGTCGTAATCGGAATTGCGTACGAGCTTCTTAATTGAGTTATAAAAACATATACATTTCTTTGAAAACCCATGATTATTTTAAAAAACCCTAAGGAAATCTCGCCACAGTGCATGAAAGGATATCCGTTGCGTATGTGGAATGGTGGGAGAGAATCGACAATTTTTTATTTAAGCTGAGGGTGAAGGCTAGACGGAACCAAATGTCCATGCGATAAATGCTGTCTTGGGGATATATGATAATATGTCTATCGTCCTGAAAAAATCTGAGGAGACTTAAAAGATCATGGATATTGGCAGTATCGGTACGCATATATATACGATTTTTTGTGGCGAACAGGCAGGTTCTGACGAATTCGGCAATAGATATTATCGTCGTAAAAAGAAACTGCACGGTCGTGAACGTCGTTGGTCTATTTTCAAGGGCAAAAAGGAATCTTCCAAGATTCCGCCTGAATGGCATGCATGGTTACACCACACGGCAGATGCTCCACTTTCCGAAGCCGCAGCTCAACCCGAAGAATGGCAGCAACCACATTTGCCAAATTTATCAGGCTCAGTTCATGCCTATCGTCCCCAAGGTAGCGATGAGAATGGAGGCAAACGGGATTCGGCGTCTGCGGATTACAAGGCTTGGACACCCGGTTCTTAAATCATGCAATTTGACACAAAACGTGACACTTTAGTTGGAGGGGCAATCGTACTGATCGCTGCTTTTGTTTTTGTTTTTTCCTATGCTGGAAAAAACATGGCAAAACAAAGCAACGTAGGCACGTACCCTGTGACAGCTGTATTTAATCGTATTGATGGTTTATTCGAAGGTGATGTTGTTCGAATGGCAGGGATCAAGGTTGGTTCAGTCGGCCAGCAAATTTTAGACAAAAATTACCGAGCTTCGGTGACTTTAAACCTTTTGAACGGAATCAAAATTCCATCTGACAGTGCCGTCGCCATCCACACGGATGGTCTTTTCGGTTCCAAATTTGTGGTTATTGAACCGGGCGTCGAAGACACTAATTTAGGTAAAGGTAGCCATGTTCAGTTCACCCAAGGGGCCGTCGTCGTTAGCGAGCTTTTGGGCTTGATCATTGACCAAGGAAAAGCCAGGCTTGCAAAGCAAAAATCCCAACAAGGGGGGAAGTAAAATGGGTCGTAATTCTATTGAAACCGTGATGGGGATTGCCGTATTGTTCATGGCGGCGATGTTTCTGTATTTGGCATCTAATACGGCCCAAGTTGCAAAAGTGACAGGTTATGAAGTATCGGCCCGTTTCTTCAAGGTCGGTGGCCTTAGCGAAGGTTCAGACGTTCGCATCAGTGGCATTAAAATTGGATCTGTCACCGATAATCGTCTTGACCCCAAAACCTTTGATGCGGTGGTCACATTGTCTATTCGTTCCGATATAAAACTGCCCGAAGATACAGTCGCTGCCATTGCTTCGTCTGGTTTGTTAGGAGACAAATACGTTCAATTGGTGCCGGGGCAAAAAACCACGTTTCTAAATCCGGGGGGAGCGATCGCGCAAACCAAGGATTACCGTTCGCTTGAAGACCAAGTGGGTGAAATTATCTTTCTCGCCACAGGTGGCAACAGCAAATAAACCAACGGTATCGTTTTCGACCATAAGTGAGGCCATATAGGTTTCAGGTAATCAAATGATAAAGCAATTTTTAAGTGTTTTGATCGTGGTGCTGGTTTCTTTTCCGGCTTACGCTGAACCATATAATACCGCTGTTTTGCAAGGTCTAGATAAAGTCACCGCGCGGGTCACGACATTGCGGGCCAATGTCGGGGAAACTGTGCGGTTTGGAACATTAGAAATTATCGTTCGTCATTGCGATAAACGCCCCCCCGAAGAAACACCGGAAAGCACCGCTTTTTTGGATATTTGGGAAGTCCGTCCCGGTGAAGCCGTGTTGGATTTGTTTCGGGGGTGGATGTTTGCTTCAAGCCCTGGTTTAAATGCCCTTGAACACCCCGTTTACGATATTTGGGTTTTGGGTTGTGAAAACATCATTTCAAATTCAGATGATAAGGCGGCTTCGGATGGCGCGGCTGTGAATTGAGCCTCAATGTTCAACGCGCGTTCTAAGCGATCTTGATAGTCTTGGCTTGAAATTTCAATGCCGCCCATTGTGGCAAGGTGAGGGGTGATGAATTGGGTATCTAATAAACTAAATCCGCCTATCCTTAAGCGTCCGACCAAGTGAATAAGTGCAATTTTAGATGCATTTGAACATCGGGAAAACATGCTTTCACCCATGAAAGCGCCTTTTAAATGGATTCCGTATAAACCGCCGACAAGTTTGTTTTGGTCCCATACTTCGACCGAATGGGCCAGCCCCAAATGATGCATGTCCACGTAAGCTCGAATGATTTCGTCATTTATCCAAGTATCGTCAATATGATCGCTTTCTTCTTGTTGTGCGGGGCGAGGATGGGCGCAAGCTTCGATCACCGCATCGAAACAGGTATTGCAAGTCACGGACAATTGGCCTTGGCGAATAACCTTTTTCATAGATTTAGAAACATGCAAACCGTTTACGGGAATGATGCCGCGTAATTGGGGATCGACCCAAAAAATATCGGGATCATGACGGCCTTCGGACATCGGAAAAATGCCTGACGCATAGGCCCGGACCAAAATTTCAGGAGTTAATTTATGCGGAGCGGCAATGGGGCGGGACATATTTTAACAATGCCATGTTGGTTATCATTCTGCAATTGGGAATGGGTGCCCTGACAAAATGTATTTAAAAAATATTGAATCGATTCCTGAAAACGTTAACATAATTTTTTCGTCTTTTAAGACGATTAAGGATATAAATTATGAACGTAAAACATTTTGGTCTCGCCGTTTTGGTAACGGTTGCTACACTTGGTTCTTCGCAAATTGCCCTGGCTGCAGATAAATACGTAGCGATCACTCAAATCGTTGAGCATCCGGCGCTTGATGCGGTCAGAAAAGGTGTGAAAGATGTTTGAGCTGAATCTGTTTTTGAAGAAGACAAGGGGTTGAAGTGGTTTTTTGAAACAGCCAAAGGCAACATGGCAACGGCTTTTCAACGTGCTAAGAAATTTATTGGTTCGGCTCAGACGGTTGTTGCTAAAACGGAGCTGTATTTAAATATAAAATCAGCCAAGACCCAAGATTTAAATTTGGTAACGGCGGCTTTGGTGACGCTGGCCATATACAAATTACCAAGATTGGTGTGGGCATCGGCAAGTGTGGAGGGCAGATCTATGGCCTTGAACAAAGCCTTTTCACCATCATCAATGTGGCTCAACTTTAAAGAAATGTTGCCCAAAGTATTGTGAGTTTGGGCAAGGCTTGCTGCAGGAGCACTTCAGCTTCGCCTAAGCGCCCGTTTTTTCAAGGTTAGAGCTTGTTCCAGAAAAGTAACGAGGTGTTGAGGGGGATTGTCCTCACCCACCCTTACCGCGTTTTTTTGTTTTGTTTTGAGGCGTCGTTCCTTGCGGTTCATTTCAAGACTTTTTCGTTTCTGTCTTGAAGGATACGATCCATGTCGTGCCCAAATCGAATTAATTAGATTCATCGTCCATGAATTTTTCCAACCAGTGAATGTCATAGTCACCATTCACAATATCAGCATTGGATGCCAACTTGGCATGAAGCGGGATTGTCGTTTTCAAGCCATCAATAACGTATTCATCTAGTGCCCGGCGTAACCGCATTAAACATTCGTTACGGTTGGTGCCGTGAACGATTAATTTGGCAATCATGGAATCATAATATGGAGGCACGGTATAGCCACTATACAGCCCAGAATCCACACGCACCCCCAATCCACCAGGAGTATGGTAAAGGCCAATTTTTCCAGGGCAAGGCATAAATGTTTCGGGGTCTTCGGCGTTAATCCTGCATTCAATGGAATGGCCCAAAAATGTGATGTCTTTTTGGTCATAGCCCAACGGTGCGCCTGCCGCGATACGGATCATTTCCCGAACCAAATCAATACGGGTAATCATTTCTGTAATCGGGTGTTCAACTTGCAAGCGGGTATTCATTTCAATGAAATAAAATTCCCCGTCTTCAAACAAAAATTCAATGGTTCCGGCTGATCGGTAGCCAATTTTTTGGATGGCCTTGGCCGCAATATCGCCAATTTTGCTCCGTTGTTCTGCATTTAAGGCTGGTGACGGAGCCTCTTCTAAAACTTTTTGGTGACGCCGTTGCAAAGAACAATCGCGTTCGCCCAAATGCACCACGTTGCCATGGTTATCCGCTAAAACTTGAATTTCGATATGGCGCGGTGTGGTCAAGAATTTTTCGATGTAAACTTCGGGGTTGCCAAATACAGACCCGGCTTCGGATCGGGCTGTTCTGAATGCGGTTTCCAGATCATCCGCCGTTGGCGCCATTTTCATGCCCCGCCCACCGCCACCAGCTGTGGCTTTGATGATGACGGGATACCCAATGCGTTCGGCAACGGTCTTGGCGTCTTCGAATGTAGATACGCCACCATCTGAGCCGGGGACCACCGGAATGCCAGCTTTCATCACCGCATCTTTCGCGGCAATTTTATCGCCCATCAATGTGATGTGTTCGTGGGTTGGGCCAATGAATACAAACCCATGTTCTTCGACCATGCGTGCGAATTCAGCATTTTCAGACAAGAATCCATAGCCCGGGTGAATGGCATCGGCCCCAGAAATTTGCGCAGCTGTTAAAATAGCGGCAATGTTTAAATAACTATCTTTTGCAGCGGGTGGACCAAGGCACACGGCTTCGTCGGCCAACCGCACATGCATAGCGGTTTCGTCTGCGGTTGAATGAACCGCAACAGTTTTAATGCCCATTTCGCGACATGCTCGCAAAATACGCAATGCAATTTCACCCCGGTTGGCAATCAGTACCTTGTCGAACATATGTTTTTGCCCGTTCCTTGGTGTTATTCGATAATCATAAGAGGTTCGCCAAATTCAACAGGCGCACCGCTTTCAATCATAATGTTTTTGACCGTACCGCCACGAGGGGCCTTTATTTGGTTGAACACCTTCATGGCTTCAATCAGTAAAACCACTTGGCCTTCGCTAACGGTATCGCCAACGTTCACAAACGCAGGTTGTCCGGGTTCAGAAGCCGTATAGGCCACACCGACCATAGGCGATGTCACAACGCCTGGGTGATCTGTTATGTTTTGAGCAATATCAACCGGGGGCACAGACGCTGAAGCCACAGAGGCCGGCGCCACAGCTGTGGGAGCCATGGCATTTACCACCGTACCGCCACGGGCCACACGTACCGAATAAGTTTCAGAACCCAGCTCGATTTCGGTCAGGCCGGTTTCATCCATAATCCCCGCAAGTTTGCGGATCAGCTCGTCATCAACGTCAATTTTATTGCTCATGAACGATAGGTCTCACTTGTTGTTTAGCATTTTAGCTATGGCTCTCAGGCCTAGGGTATATCCAAATCCGCCAAACCCGCAAATCATGCCTTGGGCGGCTTTCGATACATAAGAATTATGGCGAAAATCTTCGCGTTGGTGAAGGTTTGAAAGATGCACCTCAACCGTTGGCAGGTTTACTGCTTTTAAGGCATCTAACAAAGCAACTGAAGTGTGTGTATAGGCACCAGCGTTAACAATCAAGGCATCGAAGTCACCTTTTGCTTGTTGCACCCAACTCACAAGTTCACCTTCTGTGTTGGTTTGGCGAAATTCAACAAGAAAATCGAGGTCTTTGCCAATGGTGGCGCAATCTTGTTCGATGTCACCCAATGTTTCATGGCCATAAACATCAGGCTCGCGCGTTCCTAACATATTCAGGTTGGGTCCGTTAAGAACCAGAACTTTGCCCACCATGGTGTTTTCCCTGCTTGGAATCGAATTGTTTCACTTAAACATTTTTATAGCACGAGCAATAGGTTGTGGAATAGAGACTTTGCCTTATGTTACAAATTGAATTGTGAACATTGTTAATACATTGAAAGGCTCGGGATATGCGTTTGACCATAAATGGCGAACCCAAAGAATTTGAAACACCTCTTACGGTCCAAGGGCTATTAGGGGAAATTGGTCTTGATCCTACTAAAGTTGCGGTCGAACGGAACTTGGAAATCGTGCCGAAATCTAGCTATGGGGAAGCTCCGCTTGATGATGGCGATAAGCTTGAAATTGTTCATTTTATTGGTGGAGGCTCACAAAACGCCGATACTTTTGATGTCGCAGGCAAAAGCTATACTTCGCGATTATTGGTGGGCACCGGAAAATACAAAGATTTTGCAGAAACCAAGCTTGCCATAGAAGCTTCGGGCGCTGAAATCGTTACGGTTGCTGTGCGCCGGGTGAATGTTTCCAACCCCGGCGAACCGATGTTGACTGATTATATTGACCCCAAGAAATATACTTACCTTCCCAATACGGCGGGTTGTTTCACTGCGGATGAAGCCATAAGAACCCTTCGCTTGGCGCGTGAAGCCGGTGGTTGGGACTTGGTGAAATTAGAAGTTTTGGGGGATCAAAAGACCCTGTATCCCAATATGCCGGAAACTTTGATTGCGGCAAAAACGCTGATTGATGAAGGTTTCAAAGTTATGGTGTATTGTGCCGATGACCCTATTCAAGCCAAAATTTTGGAAGAAATGGGCTGTGTCGCCATCATGCCGTTGGCAGCCCCCATTGGTTCGGGGTTGGGTGTGCAAAACCCGGTCGGTATTCGCATCATTATTGAACAGGCAAATGTGCCTGTGTTGGTGGATGCGGGGGTTGGCACAGCATCTGATGGCGCGATCGCCATGGAATTGGGCTGTGATGGCATTTTGATGAACACCGCCATCGCCGAAGCCCAAAACCCTATTAAAATGGCCCGCGCCATGAAGCTAGCGGTCGAAGCGGGGCGTTTATCGTATCAAGCCGGACGTATGTCTAAAAAAATGTATGCTGACCCTAGCTCGCCGTTGGCGGGTTTGATTTAAGAAGTTGGGTTACGAAAACTGTACGTCCATAACCACAGCCTTGTGATCGCTGGGGTAAAGCCCCGTTTGGGTATCGGGCGTGTCCAAGGCTATACGGGCATTTATCGCCAGTATTTTTTTTCGGGTTTTAAGGAATAGGTGATCAATGATTCCTATATCTGTACCGTATCCATTCACGGGGTTGAGGCTTGAAAACGGAATTTTTTCAGTAAAATTTGGTGAGACATAACCCGGGGCGCCTTGAAAAACATCGCTTCCTTGGGGGGCATTCATATCGCCACCCAAAATCGAGATGTCAGCATTTCTATCCATTGCCTTAACCATAGTTTCAAGTTGTTGGCGGCGTAACGCATCAGCATCATTTAAATGGGATAAATGAACGTTGCCAATTTGCAAGTTAAGGCCAAACATATGCAAATTTGTCATTTGCCCAATGCGTTCACCGTCTCGTTCATCCATGGGCAAACGAATAGGATGCGTGTTGAATGGCTTTGATTTGCTCAGCACCGCTAACCCTGAATAACAAAGCGTTGGTTTATCACCGAGCATACGAAGCTTTTTGCGCGCTGGAATAAAACTTAAAGACAGACCAAGTGCTTTGGCCAAATATTTTCCGGTGTGAATGCCTACGGGAACTTGGGCGAAAACCTCTTGTAATAAAATGATGTCGGCGTTCAGCTGTTGCAAACCGTCTGCGATCAGATCAAGACGGTGCAAACAACCCTCTTGGCAATTCCATGTGTTTAATGTGATTACAGTCAGTTGAGGCATAAGTTGAATATATTCAGCCTCTGTAACAGCAAAATGATGGCCTTATATTCAGGGTGTTTTCAAATTAAAGATGACTGTTGTTGCCTTTCGTGTTTTGAAAGGCGTAAGATTTGAACTTCATTTATAAGGACTTCATTATGTCGTTTCAGATTTGGCTTTCTTTTGTCGCCGTGGTTTGTGTTGCCGTGTTGTCGCCTGGGCCGGCGGTGTTATTGGCCATCACCCATGGCACCCAACATGGACCCGGGCGTGCTGTGTTTCCCATTTTGGGCAATGTTTCGGGCCTAGCCATCTTGATAACGGCATCATCGTTTGGCATTGGCTCGGTTTTGTCGGCGTCTTCGGATTGGTTTTTTTGGATGCGTCTGGTGGGTGGTTTGTATTTGGTCTTTTTGGGGGCTAAATTATTGTGGTCCAGCCGTAGCAATGCGTTGGCAAAACTGACAGATGAATCGCACCTGAAAGTTCATTCCGTACGGTGGAAGACGTATTTTCAAGGTATTGGCGTGGCGTTAAGCAACCCCAAAGCTTTGTTGGTGATTGGTGCGTTGTTCCCCCAATTTATAGACGTAACCCAACCTATTAATGGCCAATTGATGGTGTTGGGGGCGACCTTAATTGTGATGTCGTTCAGCGTATTGATGATGTATGCGGCGCTATCGAAATCCATTGTTAAAAAAAGCGGTATTAATATTTTAAGAAAAATCAATAAAACCACCGGGGCTTTATTCGTAATATTAGGATTATCGCTGGCTGTGGGATCGCGCTGACTTTTATTTTTGAGACAAAGGAAAACTTAAAGGGACCACGCTTATGGAATGATTGGCGTTTTTTCCGGTTAAATTAGAAGTGTAGGAAATGTATACCAACACATTTCGCCGTTGGTCGTAAAACCTGTCCACATGCATTTTTTTAAAAAACAAAATACTTTTTGATTGATTAAACACGTCTTGACCTGCCTTTAATGTCCCTCGAATAGGCCCGGTTTGGCGACAAGCAATGGAACTGTCGGTTGGATCTTCTAAATTAGGACCACCGATTTCGGTTGTGGTGACATAACACGTAACGCCGCCTATGGTCGGATCATCTACGGCATGAATAGTGACGCTGTCTTTGAAAAACATGCCCGTTGTCTTGACCGTACCAATGGGTTCGGCTGATGCCGTAAAACTTAGCAAAATCAAAGCAATGGCGATACGTATCATGGGAAGTTTCCTTATCAATTGTTGGCCACGGTCTGTTTTTTTTGGGGCGGGAGAATTATTCGCTTTTCAGGCCGATAAAAGTGGCGTATATACCGCGCCTTCATACATATTAGTGTGTGAGAACCTCTGACGTTAGAGGTTTCCGTATTTGGGCCACGGCTTGGTATTAAAGCACGGGCCGCGTCTGGATGTGGAATATTTTATGCAGTCTTTAATGACCCCTAAATTAAAAGCATATTTTGCCCAACACCGCCATGCTAGCCCAGTGCTTGCCGTGGATGTGGATGTTATTGAGCAGAACTATGAAACCCTTAAAAACGGTATGCCTCAAGCCACCATTTTTTACGCAGTCAAAGCCAATCCCGTTGCGCCCGTGTTGGAACGTTTGTCCAAGCTTGGCTCAAGCTTTGATGCCGCATCGGTTAATGAAATTGAATATTGCCTGAACGCTGGGGCTAAACCCAGCGAAATTTCGTTTGGCAACACAATCAAAAAAGCGGTTGATATTAAGCGGGCGTTTGCTTTGGGGATCAATATTTTTGCTTTTGACAGCATCCGAGAATTGGAAAAATTAGCGCAATTTGCACCCGGATCAAAAGTTTATTGTCGCATTTTGACTGAAAATATTGGCGCCGACTGGCCTCTGTCTCGCAAATTTGGTTGTGAAATAGATATGGCGGTCGAACTTATGGTCAAAGCCCAAGAATGGGGATTGATCGCTCATGGAATTTCTTTCCATGTTGGGTCCCAACAAACAGACCCAAATCAGTGGGATATTGCGATTGAACGCACGGCAATGGTTTTTTCGGATTTAAAAGCCCGGAACATTCAATTGAAGATGGTTAATTTGGGCGGGGGATTCCCCGCGCGTTATCGTGAGGAAGTACCTGAATTTATGGAATTTTCCCGTGCTATACAGGCTTCTTTAACCAAGCATTTCGGCAATGATATACCTGATTTAATGATTGAACCAGGCCGTTCCATAGCCGCCACCGCAGGCGTGATAGAAACCGAAGTGGTATTGGTCAGCGAAAAACGTCTAGATGCTGACCGCCGATGGGTTTTTTTAGACGTAGGCATGTTTGGCGGATTGGCTGAAACTATGGATGAAGCCATAAAATATGCCTTTCGCACAGAAAAAGATGACGAGCCTTCAGGCCCCGTGGCCATAGCTGGCCCCACGTGTGATGGTATGGACATTTTGTATGAAAAAACGCCGTACGAAATGCCCTTAAGCCTGACCGATGGTGATCGCGTTTGGGTCGACGCCACGGGGGCTTATACGGCCACCTATTCAGCCGTAAACTTCAACGGCTTCGATCCGTTGAAGGTTCATTGTATTTAATTTGAGATTCTAATGTCATGAAGTATTTTGACTTACATTTATAAAGGTGAGCTATTCAATCAAAATACCCTTGATAAGTTAATTTCCCATATATAGGATAACCTATAAAAGGATTTTTTGCTTTGAGAATTTTACTTATATTTTGTATTTTAGGTTTTGCATCAGGCTGCGTAACAGCACAATATCCTCATCAAACCATAGGAACAATTCATCAAGATAATCTTTTGATTGGCAGTGAAGGGATATCTATTCCATTACCGGATGGCGACTGGAAGCTAATTGATTACAACGTCAGGATCTATAACAAAGGAACGTCCTTTGGTGAGGGATATTTGATTCAAGAAAAAGATAATATCGCAACAGGTCTGGTCGAATTTGAGATCTCGTTAGATACCATAGGGCAAGGCTATGCCTTAAGTGAGGCATGCGGAAACCTCGCGTTTATTCACCGTGTTTCAAAGGCAAATTATAATGGACGGGAACAAGATTGTTGGTGGATAGATAACGAGGGAACGAAACGCATGTCCGGTATTGCAGATCAAAACAATCGAGCTTGGAACTATATAGCAACGAATAACATTAAGATGCCTGTAGAAATGGTTTCTGTTAATTATAGGCGAGCCTCAAGAACGCGCCTCATGCATGTGTTCTATAGTTTCAACCCTGAAATAACAGGGATAAGCCCTTCAAAGTATTTTGATTCTTATCACAGTGAATGGAGTACAGAAAACCTTCACCGAGACTCTAAAAAAAATAAATTTATCAACAAACTGAAAATATGGGGTGCTGAGTTTGATCCAAGAGTTTCCGCAGGGTTTAATCGCAGAACCCAGTAGGGCCAGTAGGGCAAGAGTATATGGATAGAACCCAATTTATTTGTATCTAAAGTCTTATTCTTCACTTGCCGATTCTGATTTCGGTGCCGCTTTTTTAGCCGCTGGTTTGCGGCGTGGACGTTGCTTTGCGGGTGCTTTTTTTGCATCCTCAGGCTCAATTTTCTCTATTTTTTTCTTTTTGGCCTTGACCGTTGGTGGGTTCATTAAGAATGCAGGCATATGCCCGTCACAAACTTGGTTGTGAATGTCGCGCGAACGGTCATCAACATGTTGTTGTTTGCGCGGTTCTTGTTTGTTGACAGGGCGTTTAGGCTGAGGCTCTTGCTTTTGTTCCGCACGCGCGGCTTGATGATTGCTGGTTTCTTTGGGTGATGGTTCCGACGTTTCGTCAGATGGCTTTGGTCGGGGGCTTCCTTGCTTACGGTTACCACGACCGTTTCGGCCACCACCACGCCCCCCCCGCGAAGGAGCCTCATCTGAAAGTTCGCCGTTTTCAAAACCTTCAAGATCAAGTTTCGGTATGGCTTTGCCAATTAATTTTTCAATATCTTTGACATAACGACCATCTTCGGGAAGGGCCAAGGTATAGGCATGGCCTTCGTTGCCCGCACGACCTGTGCGACCAATACGGTGAACATAATCTTCGGCATTATTGGGAATATCATAATTGAAAACGTGGCTTAGATTGGGAACGTCCAAACCACGAGCCGCAACGTCTGAACACACTAAAATTGAAAAATCTTTATTTTTAAAGCCAGCCAAAGTTTCCGTTCGCGCAGGTTGGCTCATGTCGCCATGCAATTGGCCAACACTAAGACCGTGTTTGGTCAAAGATTTATAAACCGTCGCCACATCGATTTTGCGATTGCAAAATACAATGGCATCGCGGACATTTTCATGAGCAATCAATTTGCGCAAAGCATTGCGTTTAAGCTTTTTCTTGCCATCTTGACCTCGGAAGTCGCCGCCCGGTTTTAAGGTCACTAAACCTTGGGTTACGGTGTCAGCAGTCGAAGCCGGCGGGGCAACGGAAATAATTTTAGGATTCATCAAAAATTTATCGGCAATTTTTTTGATTTCCGGGGCCATGGTCGCGGAAAAAAACAATGTTTGACGTAACGGCGGCAGCATGGTGACGATTTTTTCAATGTCGGGAATAAAGCCCATGTCTAGCATGCGGTCGGCTTCATCTATGACTAATATCTTAACGTCGCGCATCAATAAATGACCGCGTTCAAACATGTCAAGCAAACGGCCCGGTGTGGCGATTAAAACATCAGCACCTGAATCTAAAACCTTGGCCTGTTTTTTCATGTCGGTACCACCGATCAAAAGAGCTTTGGAAAGCTTGTGGTATTTACCATAGGTATCAAAATTTTCAGCAACCTGTGTCGCCAATTCGCGGGTTGGTTCCAAAATCAAAGACCGTGGCATGCGCATTTTTGCGCGTCCATGAGCCAAGACGTCAATCATCGGCAAGGTGAAAGAGGCCGTTTTCCCGGTTCCCGTTTGGGCACAGGCCAAAATATCACGGCCCATCAGGACAGTGGGGATCGCTGCGGCTTGGATGGGGGTGGGGGTTTCGTAGCCTGTGTCCTTGACGGCACGTAGGACGTCTTCGCTTAGTCCGGTATCTGCAAAACTCATGTGGGGAATGCGCTCTATATCTGTGGCGTTTTATAAGCGCACAGTTTCGCGCGCAAAGGGGGCGACATGCCCGTTGTGCGCCGAAAATATTTCATGGCGCATATAAATCCCAAGCCCCTTGCTTAAGATCGGGCGATAAACAACACGTTCAAGTCATGATGTCAATGAAAATGCCGGGTTTCTATGAATTGAAAATACCTGTGTTGCTCCGTTGCACTCCTTTCAATCAACGCGTAATGTAAATCATAAAAATTTGTAGAAAAGGGCAAGACCATGACCGCTAAAATCCCCTTATTTTTGTTACCAGGCCTGTTGTGCGATGCGGCATTGTGGAACCAGCAAGTAGAACGCTTAAATGACATTGCTGACATCACAATTCCAGACTTAACAAAACTGGATTCTATGAAGGCTTTGGCCCAAAGCGTGTTGAATGCGGCACCGGACCGCTTCGCCCTAGCAGGCCTTAGTATGGGAGGCTATGTAGCCCAAGAAATTATGCGCCAAGCCCCAGACAGGATCTCGCATTTGGCTTTATTGGACACCAATTCTGGGGCCGATACATCGGAACAAACGGAACGCAGAATGTTGTTGATGGAATTGGCGGAAAGTGGGTCAATGGGGCATCTGGTGTTGAAAATGTTGCCCGATTTGGTTCACCCCGATCACAAAGCAAAACCGTACATTAAACAAACCGTCACAGACATGGCAAAACGAGTTGACGTGCTTGGCTTCATTAATCAACAAAAAGCCATTATGGGACGTGTTGATGGTCAGGCAGACTTGCCCAAAATTTCCTGCAAAACATTGATCTTATGCGGCGCCGAAGATCAATTGTCGTCCGTTGCTTTGCATCAACAAATGGCTGATGAAATTGGGGGGAATGCAAATTTTGTATCCATTGCCCATTCTGGCCATCTTAGCACCATCGAACAACCCGAAGCCGTAGCAAAAGCCATGCGTGAATGGCTGTTGGAAAGTTAATAATGCCTTATATTGTACCTTATAAAAACATCGTTCCGATCATTGATGATGAGGCCTATGTCGCTGAAACCGCAGTGGTTACTGGGGATGTAAAAATAGGAGCGCGGTCGTCTATTTGGTACGGTTGTATTATGCGGGGTGATGTGAACAAAATTCGCATAGGCCAAGACGTCAATATCCAAGACGCATCGGTTGTCCATGTGGCACGTAAATATCCAACAATCATCGAAGATCGCGTCAGTATTGGTCATATGGCTTTGATTCATGCCTGCACCTTAGAAGAAGGCTGTTTTGTTGGCATGAAAGCCTGTGTGATGGATGGTGTTGTGGTTGAAAAGGGGGCTTTCGTTGCAGCAGCAGCTTTGGTCACACCGGGTAAACGTGTCCCCGCGGGTGAACTTTGGGCCGGACAACCCGCGCGGTTTGTTCGGAAAATCAGCGAAACAGACCAAGCCATTATGGATTACACCCATCCAAATTACGTCAAGTTAGGGCAAGAATACAAACAGGAAGAAAGCTTATGAGCCAAGAAACCAAGGTTCGACTGCAAGCCTTAGAAGAGCTTTTGGCACACAGAGAAAGCGACATGCAAGATTTATCCGATATGGTGAATTTGCAATGGAAACGGATTGAAACCTTAGAAAATGAACTGAACAGAACCAAGGACCGCATTGTTACATTGGAAGAAGACAGTCCCGACGCGCCAGAGGCCGATAAAAAACCACCGCATTGGTAATTATTTGATTTTTTCAAGCATTGACTTCATTTCATAAACTTTGACCGCGACCCCTAACCGAGAATCTTTATTTTCCTTGACGGAATTAAGGGTGTCGGTGGCGTAATTGTGAAGCCGGTTTAAACCATCTTTAAATTTTTGCAAAAGAATCATGGCTGTTTCTTTGTCTTCGGTCGCATTGACCAACGCTTCTTCAAGTTTCCATAATTGTTCGGAAAGCTTTACCATGTGTTCGGCTTCGTAGGCTTGTGCTTCCATCAATTGGCTTAAATCCGAGGCAAGCGATTGTTTTTCTTCTTGTAGGGCTAGAATCTGTACTTGCGCAGCTTTTAAAAGGTCTTTGGTTGCTGATGTCTTCGGCATGTTTTGGCTTTCTTGAGCTTTCGAAGCTGGAAAATAATCTTATGAATATGCGCTGTTCTAAGACTTTTTTTGCGAGTATATATAAGATTTCAAGAGGTGCAGACTACTTTTTTAAGGTTAAATAATAAAAAGAGCTTTAAACCCTTTGTAAATTTCTTAACAAAGGCCGTTCATTGTGGCATTAATAAACACTAATTCATATATTTGGGGGCCTCCGACACATGGGTGCGCATGACAAGGGTTATATAATTCAAAAAACAAAGAACAATCGTGGTTCTTTGCGTGTTGTTGTTTCAGCAGCCTTAATCGCGACAATGCTCAGCGGCTGTTCTGTTGTTCCAGATGCGGTTAACCCCGTGAAATGGTACCAAAAAACAACGGATTTCTTTTCTGGTGACCGCCAAGCCGCTACGCCGCAAACGGATACGACTGGTGGCCCTGAAACGGCGAACAATTCCGGTCTTGCGGCTGATCCCAATGCACCGCCACCCGCCCAACCAACCCAAGAATTGGCAAAGGCTAGTGGTGGCCTTAGCGGTGATCAAGTGTCCAGTAATTATGCCAGCCCCCCACTTGAACGCCAAGGAGCACCGCGAGATGTGTTAGTGCCTCAAGATACAGCTGCTTTAAACGAACCACCGGCTCCGATGGCACAACCAGTTATTCCAGTAGTGGTGGCACCCTCTGTGCAAATGGCTAAAAAAACGCAAACTTTGGCACCGATTCAACCTGTGCCGCCTATGCATGCGAATAACCAGCCACGTCCACAATTGACACCGCCAAAACGATTGTCTTTCGCCGATGCACCACCACCACCTAATTTCAATATTCCGTCATCGTCAGCGAATACAGGCTTGGGCGGAGATCAATTCGAAACCGTTGTGATTTCTGGGGATGGTTTGGGTGTTGCGGCTGAACCAAAAATTCAACGTAAATTCGCCCTTAGCCCACAAAAGGTGGCTTCTTCTGGGGCAAGATTTCCAGACCCCGGCAAAACGACAAATGTTGGGCCTGTGAATGATGGGTCTTTGACGCGCGTAGCGACCATTCATTTTGCCAACAATTCTTCGAATATGGATAATAGAGATCGTTCCATTCTAGAAGCTGTTATCCAATTGCAAAAAGAACGGGGTGGTCGTGTTGTTGTGGTTGGTCATGCCAGCTCGCGCACACGCGATATGAATTACATCAAACATCAAATGGTCAATTTTGAAATTTCTATGAAACGCGCAACCACCATTGCTAATGCCTTGAAATCACAAGGTTTGAACGGTAGCAATCTTGATGTACAGGCCGTGTCTGATTCCCAACCTCAATTCCTAGAAGTCATGCCTTCGGGTGAAGTCGGTAATCGCAGAGTTGAAATTTACTTAGCCGCTTCTTAAAGCGCGGTGTCGTAGACTTTGATCTACCGCCGCTACCTCAAATTGGGGTGGCGGCGTTTTTAAATTTAACCTTGGAAAACCTGATCCTTAAAATGTTTGGATAAGAAAACAAAACCATGGAACAAGAATTTCACCGCATCCGCCGTTTACCACCTTATGTTTTTGCCGAAGTTAATAAAATGAAGGCCCAAGCACGTGCGGCAGGTGAAGACATTATTGATTTTGGCATGGGCAATCCTGACCAGCCCACACCGGCGCACATTGTTGAAAAATTGGTGGAAACAGCACGTAATCCGCGAACTCATACGTATTCTAATTCCCGTGGTATTCCGGGCTTGCGTAAGGCATTGTCGGCGTATTATGAACGCCGTTTTAATGTATCTATTAATCCCGAAACCGAAGCCATCGTTACACTTGGTTCCAAAGAAGGGCTAGCGAACTTAGCCAGCGCCATCACCACACCGGGGGACGTGATTTTGGTGCCCAACCCCAGCTATCCCATTCACCAATTTGGGTTCATTATTGCGGGTGCATCTGTGCGCAGCGTGCCTGTATCAACGGGGCCTGAATTTTTTGAAGCCCTGAAAAGCGCGGTTCAACATTCGGTGCCTAAACCTTCTATGTTGGTGATCAATTATCCTAATAACCCAACGGCTGAGGTTGCGGATTTGGCCTTTTACGAAGCCGTGGTGGATTTTTGTCGTTTTCATAAAATATACGTGTTGTCCGATTTGGCGTATTCGGAAATATATTTTAACGACAATCCGCCGCCATCAATGTTGCAAGTCAAAGGCGCCAAAGACATTTGTGTGGAATTCACGTCTATGTCTAAAACTTATAATATGCCGGGTTGGCGTATCGGTTTTGCAGCAGGTAACCCTCATTTGATTGGGGCCTTGACCCGAATTAAGTCGTATTTGGATTACGGCGCATTTACCCCAATTCAAGTGGCGGCTACGGCGGCTTTGAACGGCCCCCAAGATTGCGTTGATGAAATTAGGGCTTTGTACAAAGACCGCCGCGATGTGTTGATTGATGGGTTGGCTCAAGCCGGCTGGGATGTGCCCAGCCCTAAGGCGACCATGTTTGCCTGGGCGCCTTTGCCTGAAAAATTCAAACATTTAGGGTCTTTAAGGTTTTCCAAGCTGTTGTTAAGTGAAGCACAAGTTGCCGTAGCACCGGGCATTGGTTTTGGCGAACATGGCGATGACCATGTGCGGTTAGCCTTGGTTGAAAACAAACATCGTTCCAGACAAGCCTTGCGGTCGATCAAAGCCTTTATGGACAATTCAGAAAATATTATTGAAAAAGCGGAAAAGTCCCGCGCGGAGTCCTTGTAAGTGTCAAACCCATTAAAAATCGCCATCGCAGGTTTAGGTACCGTCGGCATCGGAACCGTGAAAATTTTACAAAATCATGCCGAAACAATTGCTATGCGGTGTGGTCGTCCGGTCATTATCAGTGCTGTATGCGCGCGTTCCCAAAAGGATCGTGGTGTGGATTTGTCAGATTATCAATGGTTTGATGATGCCCATACTATGGCTGTCCAATCAGACGCGGATGTATTTGTTGAATTGATAGGTGGGTCGGAAGGCATTGCCAAAGATGCGGTCGAAGCGGCCTTAAATGCTGGTCGTCATGTGGTCACGGCGAACAAGGCCTTGATTGCCCATCATGGAACCGCGTTGGCCAAAGTTGCGGAAGCAAAAAACGTCAGCTTAAATTATGAAGCCGCCGTTGCCGGTGGTATTCCCGTTATCAAATCCATTCGTGAAGGTTTGGCGGGGAATGCTGTTACGCGGGTGCAAGGCATTTTAAATGGAACATGTAATTATATTTTAACGACCATGCGCGAAGAAGGTCGTAATTTTGATGAAGTTCTGAAAGATGCCCAACAATTTGGTTATGCTGAAGCTGATCCAAGCTTTGACATTGATGGTGTTGATGCAGCCCACAAATTGGCGATTTTGGCATCGGTTGCCTTTGGTGTCGAAGTTAATTTTGAGGATGTTTATGTCGAAGGCATACGCCACGTTTCCGCAACGGACATTCAATTTGCCGAAGAATTGGGATATCGTATTAAATTGCTAGGCGTAGCCTCAATGACCGAAGCGGGGCTTGAACAACGTGTGCATCCCACAATGGTACCTAGAAGCGCCCCTATTTCGACCGTCGAAGGCGTGTTTAATGCTGTTGTCACCGATGGTGATGCGGTTGACACATTAATGCAAGAAGGCCGGGGGGCCGGAGAAGGGCCAACGGCATCTGCGGTGTTGTCCGATATCATGGACATCGCACGCGGTATATGTGTTTCGACGTTTGGTGTTCCTGTTACCAGCTTAAAACCTTCTCAGCCTCGGCCCATGGGGGATCATCGTGGGGCTTATTATGTGCGTTTGATGTTGTTGGATGAACCTGGCGTGATTGCTGATGTTACCGCCGTTCTGCGTAACCACAGTGTTTCTATGGAATCCATGTTGCAACGGGCTCGGGTCCCCGGCGAAGCCGTGCCTGTGGTTATTTCCACCCACGTGACGATTGAATCCAATATGTTGGCGGCTCTTGAAGCGATTACCAACCTAGATTCAGTGACCGAAGCCCCGCGTATGATCCGAATAGAAAGCGCCTAAGGGCTTAGGGGGGCGAATGTCTTCTGCGTCTTCTGATAAAGCCACAGAAATATTGGGCAAAGGCAACCTTTCCCTGACTGGAAAACGGTGGTTGTTAAAGTCATGCGATGAACGTCAGACATTGGCCATTTCACAACGCTTGAATATACCCGAAATTCTAGGCCGTGTTCTGGCTGATCGCGGATTGGATGTGGAACAAGCCCCATCATTTTTAGACCCTAAAATTAAAACGGACTTACCCGACCCCCTGCATTTGTTGGATATGGACAAAGCCGCAACACGTTTAGCCGGTGCTGTCCAAAATGGTGAAAAAATAGCCATTTTCGGTGATTACGATGTTGATGGAGCAACGGCATCAGCGGTCTTGAAACGCTATATTGAAACGGCTCGTGGAACTATTCAGGTCTATATTCCAGATCGACTTGAAGAAGGTTATGGGCCAAATGCCAAAGCTTTGTTGGCGCTTAAAGCCGAAGGCGTGTCTTTGGTGGTGACGGTTGATTGTGGGCAAACATCGTTTGAGCCCCTTTCAGAAGTTGCTGAGGCCGGGCTTGATGTCATTGTTGTTGACCATCACCAAGGCGAAGCTCAATTACCAAAGGCTTTGGCTGTTGTTAACCCCAACCGCATAGATGAACAAAGCCCTTATGGTCAAATGGCGGCAGTAGGGGTGGCTTTCCTATTAGCCATCGCGACCAATGGTAAATTACGCGAAGCTCAATGGTTTTCAGACGATCACCCCGTTCCTGATTTAATGAGCTTGTTGGATATTGTGGCCTTGGGCACGGTATGCGATGTAGTGCCCTTGACGGGGGTAAATAGGGCATTTGTTTCCCAAGGCTTAAAAATTATGGCCAGACGTCAGAACCAAGGCCTTAAAGCTCTTTCAGATGCGGCCAGTATCAAAGAAGAACCCAGCGCTTATCATTTGGGATTTGTTTTGGGTCCTAGAATTAACGCGGGGGGCCGTGTTGGGGAATCTAATTTGGGTCAACGGTTGCTCACGACCACCAACGGCGGTGAAGCGGTGGCCTTGGCTAAACGCTTGTGTGATTTAAATACCGAACGCCAAGCCATTGAAGCTGCCGTGTTGGATGAAGCCATAGAAATGGTTGAGGCGCGCTTACGCAGCGGCGATGGATTAAAGGCTGTTTTGATGGTCACAGGCGAAGGATGGCATCCGGGTGTCATCGGCATCGTTGCGTCACGTTTGAAAGATAAATACAACCGACCTACGTGCATGATTAGCATGATGGGTGATCAAGGTACGGCATCTGGGCGATCGATTAAGGGCGCGGACCTTGGTGCTGCTGTTATTGCGGCTAAGCAATCAGGGCTTGTGGTCAAAGGTGGAGGGCATGCCATGGCCGCTGGTTTTACCGTGGAGCGCGACCAACGACAGGCTCTTGAAGATTTTTTAGACGAACGCATGCGCCTTGAACTTGGTGATGAACCGCCCCCACCGGGGATTTATGTGGATACTATGGTCGACGTTCAAGGGGCCAATTATCGCTTGATCAAAACGTTGCAAAAATTAGAACCCTTTGGTGTGGGCAATCCGGAACCTCGCTTTTGTCTTAAAAATGCCACCATCGTTAAAGCAAACCCGATTGGTCATGATCAAAGCCATGTCCGTATGATTTTAACAGGGCAGGGTGGAATAGGAAAGCTTACGGCCATAGCTTTTCGTGCCCAAAGCACCCCCCTTGGTGCGGCTTTGTTGAAACATGGTGGCCAGCCGTTCACATTTGTTGGGCGGTTACGTTTAAACGTGTGGAATGGTTATGAAAGCATACAGTTGATGGTGGATGATGCTTGTTGTGAATGGGGTCCGTAATTATGGACGGGTGGCTTGGGCTTATTATCGCCGCTTTTGCCTTGGTGGGAAGCCCCGGACTTGCAACTTTAAGCTTTGCTGCAACCGGTGCGACATTTGGGTTTCGTTCCGGTATAGGTTACTTGATTGGCATAGAAACAGGCATGATCTTGATCATGGTGGTCGTGGCAACGGGGTTAATGGGCATAATTATGTCCATCCCAAAAGCGGCCCCCACATTTAAAAGAGGCGTTTTCCTGTCTTTGGTAAACCCTAAAGCTTACGCAAGTTTGGCTAGTTTCTGGTAGCTGTGGGTGGTGGTTATTTCTAACCTTTGTTATTTTACTGGGTTATGTGAGCTCGTAAATTAAAAAAACGCTATTTTATAGCATATTAGATGACATTTTCGGCTTTTTTAAATTGCTCTGCACTCTTTACCGCACTAAATTAGTCAGACTTTTTTAAAAAACTGTGACGAACATCACAGGCATCATAAATCAAAGTGATTAACATCACACCCATGCTAAGAAACCAGAAAAATTGGCGAGGGAGCACAAACAATGACAAGACATGTATTCGATATGAGCCGCCATTCTTATGATAAAGTTCGCGTTCTAATAGCGGAACCTGATAAAACGCTTCGCGAAACTATCGAACAGGACCTAATTTCCCTTGGGTTTAAGGAGATTGTTTCTACGAATGTGGTGAGCCAAGTCAAAACAGCTGTTCTTAGTGGCGCCGTTGATCTGTTGATTTGTGATACAAGCCTTAAAGATGGTTGCATGGTGGAAATAATTAAAAACCTGCGTTTAGGCGTGTACGGTGAAGATATTTTCCCCGTCGTTATAACGCTGCTATCAAACCCTACTAAAAGATTAGTTCATGAGGTTATTGATTGTGGTTCAGATGCAATTTTAGTCAAACCTGTTGCATTAGAAACGTTACACCAACGTATCTTAGAATTAACGGCCAAGCGTGAACGTTTTGTTGTGACCAGCGATTATATTGGTCCTGATCGTCGTAAAAAACAACGAGAAGGCTGTATGGTTATCCCCAAAACCGAAGTTCCCAACCCGCTCAGAAATCGTGTAACGGGATACTTAAACGATGCTGAATTTCAAAGTTATGTTTGCCGCGTTAGTGAAATTATCAATGAAATGAGAATCAAACGCCAGAGTTACCATATGGGTTATTTGGTGGAAAAAATTCAACCCGCTTATGAGGCCTCCCCAGAATCTTGTGAATTGCCATCTGACTGGCCATATTTAGTATATACCGCAAAAGATTTGGCTCATCGGGTTAAATCCAGCCGGTTCACCAGCGTCAAAGGTATGACAGCGACCTTGATCAATTTTGTCGATGATATAGAATTATCTGGTGCATTGGCAGCGCATGATTTTCGTCTGTTGTCGCACCTGACCGAGGGTATTTCTAGGGGCTGTGGTTCTGATTGATCCCACAGGCCATGCCCCAATCCAAAAGGACCGCATCTCATGACGCGGCCTTTTTTTTTGTTTGAAAGAATATTTATTTTTTGTTGAGAAGTTTTTTAACTCGATTGGCTTGATCAAGCCGGGATACGGGCGGCAAACCGTTGGTCCCTAACAACGGAGTTAAATAGCTCATGAATTTTTCGGTGACGTTGTTGCCATCTTTATTAATCATATTTTTCGCCATGACTTTGGTTTTTGCGGCGACATCGGAAATAGGCGAAAGCTTGTATTCAACAGCATAATTTCCGGTGCGATGAATGGTAACAGTGCCATGTTTTTTGCCAGAGAAATTGGCAAACTGAACAGCTTTTTCTCCCACTTCACGAGCTTCAATTTGGTCAATGTCAGACACACAGCCCAAAAATGATCGTTGTAAATAGCCAAAGGTATCGCCACGCACGCGGTCTATGCCTGTTTTGGCCTTGATTTGATCGCACAATAAATCAGCTAAGGCTCCCGTGCCGGAAAGTTGGATGTTGCCGTGTGCGTCTTTTTCCACATTTTTCATTAATTTAGTGACGATGGGGATGCCCTTCGCATCATGAATCCCTTCGGATACGGCGATGATGCAACGTCCGTGTTTGTCAAAGGTGGTTTTGACGTCTTTTACAAAATTATTCATGTTAAACGTGCTTTCGGGCAAATATATCAGATGCGGCCCGTCTTCTTTATACAGGCGCGCCCCAGCTGATGCTGCCGTTAAAAATCCTGCATGACGCCCCATGACAACGCCGACATAAACACCCTTAAGCGCATTGTTATCTTGGTTTACGCCAGCAAAGGCAGAGGCCACAAATTTAGCCGCCGACGGAAAGCCAGGCGTATGGTCATTGACCATTAAATCATTATCTATGGTTTTGGGAATATGAATACATGTCAGGTCGTGACCTATTTTTTCAGCGTGTTCAGCCACAAGGCGGGCGGCATCGGATGAATCATTGCCGCCAATGTAAAAAAATGTTTCAACCCCGTGGGCCTTTAAAACCTTGGAAATTTCTTGGCAATATTTAACATTTGGTTTGTCACGGGTTGAACCAAGCGCAGAGCAGGGGGTTTTCGCCACAGCTTCTAAATTTGATGTTGGTTCTTGGGTCAAGTCCAAGAAATTTTCGTTGATAATACCGCTGACACCGTGAAGGGCACCGTACACATTTTCAACCCCAGGAAACTTGCGAGATTCCAAAATTGCTCCAACCAAAGATTCATTGATAACTGCGGTGGGACCGCCACCTTGGGCGATGAGTACTTTGCCTTTAAGCATAATTTTTCCTTTGACTGCTTGAATTGCGATAACCGAAGTGTAACCAGAAAAAGCCAATGGTAAAGCATCAATGGTCAAGTTATGTGATAAAGCGAAAAAAGGGGGTTGATTTAACACCCCATAGCGTCTACTTAAGCCCCTGCTTCCAACGAGACCCCTTCGTCTAGAGGCCTAGGACACTGCCCTTTCACGGCGGCAACACGGGTTCGAATCCCGTAGGGGTCACCATTGTTTTCAATGGGTTACAGGTCGCTTGGAAGCCTTCAGAATAAATTTAGCTAACTTTTAGTCACTAAACGTGAACGGACATGTGCGCATTTGGGCATATATCTGTGAACACGTGCGAACACATTTGCACGGTTGTGTTGTTGCGAGTGGAGTGAACTCGATTGGGGTTTGTCTTATATAGTGTCTCATATAGCCAGATGATCGCGCTTGCCAGAGCCTAGAGCCGACACCAAGGGCTGGCAACGGTTTGAGCGTGTGTGATGCGGGCGTGAGGTTCCGAGATGGGGCAGGAGAGGTGCTTGAGATGTGGCAAAACCCCTGGGTGCCGTTTGTAAGGCCATCTATGTAACGAGAGTGGCAGAAAGGCTACATGTGCTGAGGCTGCTATGATTTTGCAGATTTTGATTTAATTGATTTTATGGCTGTGATGGCATCTTCAATGCTGACACCAGCATCTCGGACCGCATCAATGAGATCGGATTCGGTTTTGGTTGGGGCAGGGGATGTGTCGCCCCAAGCATTGTCAAACTCATCTATGCTTGGCACACCTTTTGACCATCCATCTGTGATGGTCGGGATGGATAAAACAGATTTTTGCGGGGTTCCGTTTTTCCATTGAAGAAAGTTTTTGATATTTTCTTTTTGTATTAACAATGAACGGGGGATGCGCAAAATCACGCGTACATTTCCATCTGAGATGGCGTAGAGCGTTTTAAGGCCTTCTCCGATATTAAATGAGTCTCTCAAATTGAATCCGCTATTGACCCAAGGAGCAGCGCATATTTCTCCGCCATTCGGGAAATAGAGGGAAAGTCCGGGTGTGATGTCCAAAAACGCCACACGTTTGAGCGTCCAGGTGTGCACACGGTCTGTGTCAGCTACCCCTCCTGACAGCCCTAAAATATCAAGTAGTTGAGATACCTTGGCCTCTGACAGCGTCGTGTGCCCGTTAAGCCAACGGCTCAAGTTTCCAGGATTGCTTCCAATGAGCTGAGAAAGCGGTTTGATACCGCCATAAAAGCGACAGGCTATCTTCAGTTGCTGTCTTGCTTGGTTGGAAATGTATGTACTCATAATAAAATCCTTAGTAAAACCCTTATTGACAATGTTGTTGTACAACTGTAGCCTTTTAACCATGTTAAATCAAGTGAGCTTTGAAGCTAATAGGAGCCTGGAAATGGAAAGCAAAAAAAATGAAGACATTGGTGCAATGAGCGTAACAGAATTTTGTCGGCGCTACGGCATAAGTCGAACACATTTCTATAAATACCGAGATAAGCCAGGCGAATTGCCTGTTGAACTTGAGGTTGGCGGCCGACGTCTCATCAGTTTTCAAGCTGCAAGAGAGTGGCAAATGCGAATGGAGAAAGGCTCTCCTGCAGTTAAGGGTGATGGAGATGCAAAATGAGCAATAAAGACCGTCTCGTCGTATTTCGTGTTTCTGAAGAATTCTATGCTGAATTCATAAATGCCCAAAGACAACTGGAGGGCTTCCCATATGCAAGTGAATATCTGCGCTACGTTCTTGAGCAATTTGCAATGAGAGAAAAGAATATGATTTCTCAGCGTGAGAAAAGGGCTTTTGATGATCTTTGTTATAATATTGAGTTAATCAGAATCAATTTGGATGAAGTGAATTTACGGACTTTTGACCCCCAAGACACTTTCGATGTCGGAAATCTGAATAAATTATCTTCAAATGCTAATGCTTTGATAAAGGCTCACAAAAAGAGGTATTTAAGTTAAACTTGGGATTTATCTTTCGGAGCCTTTGCGTGTAATAGGGGCTTTCGTAGATTTTGGCGTTATTTCTATCCTTGAAACAGCGTTCTCTTGAGTTAGAGGATCGCTAATCAATTCTGTCCTATCTGACCCATCATCAGCATTTGCATTTGAAATATGATTCAATACAGGCTTAGGCAGTTGAGAGTTTGTGGGTTGTCTTGGAATTGTTTTTCGGTCTCCAATTTCAATTGTTTTGGCTTGGTTTATGGCATTTTCAACAACATCAGGCCACCAAGTTGCCATTTCGATTTCGTTAATCTGATCAAGGAGCCGTTTGAGGCTTGTAATCGTCTTTTCTCGGTCATATGTGATGCGCTTTAATTCTTGCACGCGTATGTGTTCCAAATCAATTTGGCTTTCATCCATTTGCTCTGGTACTGGCAGTGGTATGTTTTTAAGCATTTTTTTTAGTTCTGTGTGTTGCCTCAGCTCATGCGCTCTTGTTGTGATGTGGCTGAACAGTTCTGGTCTGTTCAGGAGTTCCCAATTTGCCCGTGATTTGCATGGTCGTTGTACTTGGTTAAACTGGTCTCTATGCGATCCAGTCATAGCCATTTTCTGCCAATTTTTGACCGCATCTTTTGGTTCATGAAAATACGGGATTAAAATTTTAACCAGTTTTTTATATTCCGGCGGAACTTCATCTTTTTGGAACTTGTTTTTTATGCGCTGCCAGATGGAATGGTGCAGTGGTTGATCGATATTTTTTCGTATGAGATGATTTGCCACTGTTACTTTCATATCCCCGTAAATTCCGGTTGTCGCTTGGGATAATTGTTGCCTTAACTCGCTCATATATTGAGAATAATCGGCCATTTCAGCGCTATATTCGAAGGGATGTTGATGGCGTGTCCAATGTTTTTTGTTGTTCCGCAAAGGCTCAAATCCGGCCATGATTTGGTCACGCATGGGTCTGCGATCTTCTCGACGCGTTGCTTCATAATCTAGACCTGACAGCCGTAGGTTTTGTGCAAATTCAATTCTAAAGTTGTGCAGGAAATCACCGTTTATATCGCTGCGTAATCGTTCGCCATGCTTATTGACTGCATTTGCGACGACGTGGGCGTGTACGTTGTCCGTATGATCACTATGTATTCCCCAAATGCATTGGTAGCCGTCTTTGGCGAATATGTTGCGTATAGTGGCTTTAACTGCTGCTTGGAATTGGTCTGTAACTTTAGTCTCATTAATCGATAGCGCGAAGTGCCAAGCCTGAACATAGTAATGCTTATCTTCATCTTTCATGTTTTCAACAGTTCCAAAATCACCCTGAGAAATTGCTTTTCGAGCTCGCTTTGATAAGTTTTCGACATCAGGCATGAGGCCCCAATCATCTGTGATGCTTCGGGTTTTAGATAGGGTAAGCTCTCGCCCAAGCGCATCACGCATTTTGATTGAGCCATAGATGCCGTCCCGTTTGTCATCACGACGAGTGCGCGCAACATAATCAATCAGCCGTTTTGTTGCTGTGATTGTTTTGCGAGTGCTAAGGGCTTTGACGAATGCCTGAGGGCGCGCTGAATAGGAGGGGCCTTGGACAAGGCAATTAACTCGGTTAGCAATGACCCGTATTGTCACATTGTTGCGAGTGTGCTTGAAACTGCGAAGCTTTTGGCTGACTTGGTTTGTATTTTTACTAAACCGAGGGCCCATCACCCGACGCACGAGAACCTCATCAGCATCACTGAAACGGCCCATTTTGATACGTCCCCAGTCGTCTTCATCAATGACATTGAACATGTTCTTCGGGCTCTCCTTTCGTGCGTATGAGAAGAGCCTAACAGTCGATAAAGGTGAAGTATGTATTACATTTTGCTGTTCCTGTGATCTGATTTGTTACAATTAATTCCTATAAGTATTTGAAATTAATAATGTTTTTAAAGATTTGTTTTAGGTGGAGATTCCGTTCGCGTAATTATTTGGACTTTTCAACACACCATGGCGTAATCCGCGCAAAATTTGCCGTAATCCCTATAAAATTTGCCGTAATCCCTCTAAATTTTGGCGTAATCCGTCATAAAATAGGCGTAATCCGTTTTTTAAGGCCATTTTTCTGGCAAAAAAGAAGAAAAATGCTGATAAAGCCTCTTTTTGTGTCTTATCGTAACGCTAAGATCAGTTGGATAGCTTTAAATCTTGTGAAAAGGCACTTTTTACCGCTATTTAGAGGCATAAGAGCAATAAACTTGCCATAGTGATGCTTTTTGTTTTTCCCCACCTAGACGCAGGACCTGAAACGTCTCTCAACCCCAGTTTATGATCTAAATAGAGGGGGGATTTTCCGCTTTAAAAAATAAAAAATCTGATTGGCAATGAGCCTACCACTTCACATTGTAAAAACAGTACATTAATTTTCTAAAAGTTTAATGCACCTTGATCGCTGTCATGTTATTTAGGTAAATTGAATCAATTTGATACTATATAAGGCAGGGGGAAAGCCTAAATATGATTCCAGATTACCAAACACTGATGCTGCCCGTTTTGAAGGCTTGTGCCGATGGTGTGGTCGTTACGCCCAACGTCATCGATCAGTTGGCTATTGAATTCAACCTGACCGATGAAGAAAAAGCGGAGCCACTGCCGAGCGGCAAGCAACCAAGGTTTTCCAATCGCGTACATTGGGCGAAAAATTATCTGAAGCAAGCGGGACTGGTTAAATTCACGGCGCGCAGCCACTTTATAATTACAGATGCGGGGCGTGAGGTTTTAAGTAAAAACCCAATAAAAATTGATAATAATTTTCTTGTGCAATTCCCTTCCTTTATTGAGTTCAAAAAACGCAGGGGGGAATGGAATGAGAATAGCAAAGTTCCTGAGCCACTAGAAGTCTCTGACCAAGAGGCAACTCCAGATGAAAATTTGCGTACGGCTCACAAAAACATAAACGATACCCTGGCCGCAGACCTTTTAAGCCGTGTTCGGGAAGGCACACCTTACTTTTTCGAGACGCTGATTGTCGAACTTCTTATCAGCATGGGTTATGGCGGTTCATCGGATGATGCCGGGCGTGCCATTGGCAAAAGTGGTGATGATGGCGTTGATGGAGTGATTGACCAAGACCCGCTTGGTGTTGATCAAATCTATGTTCAGGCCAAACGCTATGCGGAGGGCAATAACATTGGCTCCGCTGCTATTCGAGACTTTTTTGGTGCGCTCAATCTAAAAAAAGCACAAAAAGGTATCTTCTTTACCAGCTCTGACTTCAGCCCAGCAGCTCGGCAAACGGCAAGAGACCTAGGGGTGCGGATCGTCCTCATCAATGGTTTGAAGTTGGCCAAACTCATGATCCAATACAACGTCGGCTGTCGAGCAGAAGAACTGCTTTACATTAAGGCGGTCGACGAAGAATTTTTTGAATGAAAGCAATCTAAATGACCGAGAATGAATTTCTAAAAGAGCTTGAAAAGAAGCTCTGGACCAGCGCGAACAAGCTTCTCCCCGCCTTGGACGCTGCGGTTTACAAACACGTCATGCTTGGCCTTGTTTTTATCAAATACGTTTCTGATTCTTTTGAGCTTCGTCGTGAAGAGCTTGAAACAAAATTCAGCGATCCGAATGGTGAAGATTATCTTGGTGGTGATCCAGAGATCGTCGCTGAAGAGTTGGAAATCCGCGACAATTACCTTGAAAAAAATGTCTTCTGGGTCCCCGTCGAGGCCCGCTGGGGGAATTTAAGGCAGAGTGCAAAACTATCCATGGGAGCCAAGCTTTCATGGGGGGCAGAGTTCAAGGGCGTAGGGCGAATGCTTGATGATGCCATGACGGCCATTGAGCGCGAAAACCCTAAGCTTAAAGGCATCTTGAACAAAGACTATGCGCGGCTTCAAGTGGACGATTCCCGGCTTGGCGATTTGATCAACTTAGTCTCGGAAATACCCTTTACCCATCAAGGCATGAACTCCAAGGATATCTTGGGTCACATCTACGAATACTTCCTGGGTCAGTTTGCCTTAGCCGAAGGCCGAAAGGGCGGACAGTTCTATACGCCAAAGTCCATTGTTTCCTTGATGGTCGAAATGTTGCAACCCTTCAAAGGCCGCGTCTATGACCCCGCCATGGGCTCCGGCGGCTTCTTCGTTTCTTCCGAACGCTTTATCGAAGAACACCAAGGCACCCTTGGCAATATTTCCGTTTATGGCCAAGAATCAAACCCGACCACATGGCGTTTGGCGGCGATGAATATGGTGATCCGGGGCATCGATTTTAACTTTGGTGGCGAACCTGCCGATACCATGCGTCGAGACCTGCACCCAGATTTGCGCGCCGATTACGTGATGGCAAACCCCCCGTTTAATATGAAAGAATGGGGCGGGCCAGAATTAGAAGGCGACAAACGCTGGAAAGAATTTGGCCAGCCCCCTGCCAACAACGCCAACTTCGCATGGCTGATGCATATGTACTTCCACTTGGCCCCCAGAGGTTCCATGGGCATTTTGCTTGCCAATGGCTCTATGAGCTCAACTACGGGAACTGAAGGTGATATCCGCCAAAAATTGATTGAAAGCGACGCCGTGGAATGCATGGTCGCTTTACCGGGCCAACTGTTCACCAACACCCAAATTCCAGCGTGTATGTGGTTTTTGAGCAAAGACAAAAAACGTAAAGGCGAAGTGCTGTTCATCGACGCCCGCGAACGGGGCTATATGAAAGACCGCGTATTGCGCGATTTTAAACCGACCGATATTCAAGACATTACCGATACCTTCCACAATTGGCGCAAAGGTGAGGCCTACGACGACATCCCCGGGTTCTGTAAATCCGCCGATTTAGCGATGATCCAAAAACACGACTTCGTGCTCACTCCCGGTCGTTACGTCGGTGCAGAGGATGCAGAAGAAGACAGCGAACCGTTCGAAGAAAAAATGGCCCGCTTAACGGGTGAATTAAAAGCTCAGTTCGAAAAAAGCGCCAAACTGGAAGCCCAGATCAAAAAGAACCTTGGGGGGCTTGGGTATGAGCTCTAGTCCAGGTGTGAATCTTCAAGTTTCAGAAAATGCCGTGAAATGGATTGTCGGAGGAGCTTGTTTTTTAGGAGCCTGCTGGCTCATCCATAAACTCTTTCTCGAAGAAGACGAAAAGGACATTCCCTTACCTAGTGAAGCAAAGACCTTCTCTCAGCTACCAGAACTTTCGCCATCAGTATTTGAAGATGTTGGCTTTCATCCTGTTGTAAAACAACGGGCAGAAAAGCTTTTTATGGCAGGAGAATATGTGGCAGCTGTTCGTGCGGCTTCAGTAGCTTTATTTGACGTCATGCGCTCTAGAAGCGGACTGGCCGAGGACGCAACACAGCTCGTAAAGCTAGCATTCCGTGGTGAACCTAAAAGAGGTATTGCTCCCCGTCTAGAATTTAAAGACTTAGCTCCGGAACATGTGACCAACATGGGAGATGGCCTCATTCAAATGCTCGAAGGATTCGCAAAGTCTGTTCGCAAGGTCCACATGCATGCGGAAATTGAAATCTCAAAGTCTCAGGCACTTCAGGAAATTACTGTGGCCTGTTATTTAGCCACATCGGTGGAAGAAAACACCGTACTCATGATCGAAGCGGAGGTTGAGACATGAGTGTAAAAAATAAGCAGGTAAATTTAGAAGCACAGCTAGAAGTAATTATTGATTACCGTGGAAAAACACCGCCTAAATCTGATCATGGCATCGTCGCGTTAAGTGCTAAATCAGTCAAAATGAATAGAATAGATTATTCTAAGGCATATTATATTTCTCCTGAAACGTACAAGAAATTTATGACGCGAGGTTTTCCCAAAAAAGGAGATGTGTTGCTAACAACTGAAGCTCCTTTGGGTTGCATTGCAACGCTAGATCGAGATGGCATTTGTACAGCTCAAAGACTACTTACATTGCGCGGCAAACAAGGCGTTTTACATAACGAGTATCTCAAGTATTACCTGCAGTCTGCAGAAGGTCAGCATGAGCTTTTGTCGCGTGCAAGTGGCTCTACAGTTCAAGGCATAAAGCGGTCCGAATTTAAGAATATTGAAATATCGTTGCCAGATTTTTTAACACAACAAAAAATCGCGACCATTTTAACTTCTCTAGATGACAAAATAGAGCTCAATCAGCGCATGAATAAGACGCTGGAGGAGATGGCGCAGGCTCTTTTTAAGTGCTGGTTTGTGGACTTCGAACCCACCCGCGCCAAGATGGCTGGCGAAAGCCCCGAAAGCATCTGCACCCGCCTAAAAATCACCCCTGAAATTTTGGCTCTCTTCCCTAATAAGTTGGATGAAAGTGCCTCAGTTCCCATACCTGAAGGTTGGGGAATAAGCTCCCTAGACCAGTTCATTGAATTCAACCCGAGAGAACGTTTGGTGAAGGGTGAAGAAGCACCATACCTAGAAATGTCCGCCTTGCCGATCAATAGCTGTTGGCCTAACCCCCCGGTACAGAGGGAATTTAAGTCTGGTACTAAATTTAGGAATGGTGACACACTTTTAGCTCGCATTACGCCTTGTCTCGAAAATGGCAAAACAGCATATGTGAATTGCTTAAATGACAATGAAATTGCTTGGGGGTCCACCGAGTACTACGTCATGCGCCCTAAACAGGGAATTCCTTCAGAGATGGTGTACTTAATTGCTCGTGATCCAGAGTTTAGGGCATGTGCGATCTCAAGCATGACAGGTACATCTGGGCGCCAAAGAGCACAAAAAAATGTGATCGAAGCATACGAATACGCTTTGCCTACAATAGAGTCAGATCTATTTATGACCTTTGGGGAAGTTGCAGCTTCCTTATTTTCACAAATAAAAAACAATGCGTTAGAAATGGAGTCTCTTTCTCAACTCAGAGATACCCTCCTCCCCAAACTCCTGTCCGGCGAGATTTCCGTTGAAAACGTTGAAGGAGATTTAGGTAATGGCTAGTCATCTCCCTCAAACTTGGGAAATCATTGAAACAACAGCAGATCATTTTAAAATTCGGGCTTTTGTAAAAGCCATTGATGCAGCTATGGATGAAGGGGAAAGTGGTCTTGTAATCGGCCAATGCAAGGGATTATTGGATTCTGTTTGTAAATCCATTTTGGTTCAAAAAAATATTGGCTTTCAAGAAAACGCCAACTCTAACGAACTTGCAAAGCTGGTGGTCAATGCCCTAGGTGTTGCAAAGGGGGTGGAAAACAACAGAAAGGCTAAAGAAGCCTTTAAACGTATGGTTTCCAGCGTTGCTAATACGGTCACAAACGCTGTAAAATCAATAAATGAGCTTCGAAATGATTTCTGCCCTGTGGCACATGGAAGGGCGAATAATCATACGCCTCTAGATATGCATTATGCAAAATATATAGCCGGATATGTGGATGGGACGATTGCATTTATATATCAGCTTTGGAGCAACACGGAAGAATACATAGAGCCCATAAATTACGAGCTTAATAAAGAGTTCAATGATGAACTAGATGATCTCTATGAGCCATATCAGTTGCTTAGTGATACCTACTTACCTTCTGAAATTATATTTAACCTCAAACCAGATCAATATCGTGATCTGCTCGCTGAAGGTTTGGATGGGGGGCTTGACGATGAATGAAGACATGCTTGAGCAAAACTGTTTGGCTTGGTTTCAACAAGGAGGTTACGACGTCGCTTATGGTCCCGACTTGTTGGTTCATGAAGACAACCCGGATGGGGAACGTGCCGATACGCGGCAGATATTGCTGACCCGCCGTTTGCGATCCGCCCTTGAAGAGTTAAACCCTGACATTCCCGCATCTTGCATTGATGAGGCCGTGGATGTTTTGTCTAAGCCTAGACATCCTAGCCTAATCGCCAATAACCGCGCGTTTCACGAAATGGTTCTCGACGGTGTGCCCGTTGAGTATGAACGGGGTGGTGAACGTGTTGGAGACCGGGTGAAGCTGTTTGATTTTAAGTCTCCGCTCAACAACAAATTTCTGGTCGTTAATCAATACACGATCCA
>Ga0316204_10000886_pt1 | contig 94414 bp, 57 predicted proteins | sample 6monrhotite_MG_2_FD_205661 | JGI IMG/M metagenome (GOLD analysis project Ga0316204, IMG submission 205661) | Microbial mat bacterial communities from mineral coupon in-situ incubated in ocean water Damariscotta River, Maine, United States -... | ecosystem: Environmental > Aquatic > Marine >... | reverse complement strand
CCTCGCGTTTAGTGTGACGCTCTCCGCAGCGAGTGGCAAAACCATCACACTCGACTATGCCACGAGTGCCGACACGGCCACGGCCGGGGTGGATTTCACCGCGACCAGTAGCGACCTGACCTTCGCACCCGGCGAGACCAGCAAGACCGTGAATGTGCCGGTGTTAGGGGACACGTTGGAAGAACCTGATGAGGTTTTTAATCTGAATTTGAGCGCATTGAATAATGCAACACTTAATGATGGGCTGGCAGTGGGGACTATCTTAGATAACGATTCTGCTGCGCCGCAGGCGGGGCTTGATCAGAGACCGAATAATACAACTTGTCTTGCCCCTGCTAGACCATCTGACAATGCTTCGCTGTCAACAACCGATGCATTTCCAGAGCTATCTTCATTCAGTTTACCTATTGCGATGCAGCAAGCACCAGGGGATGACTCTGAATGGTTTTTGATTGAGAAACAAGGACGGGTGGTGGCATTTGATAATTCACCGTCGGTTTCTTCCTGGCGTACGGTGCTTGATATTACCTCTATTGTAGAGAGTGGTCCTAGTGAAGCTGGCTTGCTAGGGATGGCGTTTCACCCCAATTTCCAGGCAAATGGGGAGGTGTTTTTATCTTATACGCGTAGTGGTTCACCGTTGGTATCGTATATCTCTCGTTTTACTAGTGGTGATAATGGGGCAACATTAGATGCCTCGTCGGAAGAGGTGATACTCACTGTGGAGCAGGATTTCGGCAACCATAATGGCGGGCATATTTTATTTGGCCCTGATAGTTATCTCTATATCAGTTTTGGTGATGGCGGCGGAGCGGGGGATCCTCGTAATCGTTCGCAAGACACAACCAATCTGCTTGGTTCAATGTTGCGTATCGATGTGGATGGTGGCATTCCATACGCTATTCCATCAGACAATCCTTTTGTTGGTAATTCGGTGTGCTCAACAGGTACGGGAAGCAGTGCCTGCCCTGAGATTTATGCCTGGGGGCTTCGTAATCCATGGCAATGGAGTTTTGATCGCGATACAGGACTATTGTGGTTGGCTGATGTTGGGCAGTATGAGTGGGAGGAGGTGAATGTTATCGAGCGTGGTGGGAATTACGGTTGGAGTATTCGTGAAGGTGCTCATTGTTTTAACCCCTCGTCAGGGTGTCAGACCAGCGGTTTAATCGATCCGGTAGCAGAGTATGAGCGTAGTAGTAGTTGGGGGCAGTCAATTACAGGTGGTTATGTCTACCGAGGGACCGCAATTTCTGAGCTGATAGGCTCATATCTATTTGGTGATTTTGCGACTGGTAGAATATGGGCGCTGGATAGCGATGGGCTGGGCGGTTTTCTATTGGACGAACAGGTCGATACTGCACTGAATATCGCTTCATTTGCTGAAGGAAATGATGGAGAGCTATATGTACTCGATTATGGGCCTGGTCGTGTGCACCAGCTAATCCGTGCTTCTGGCGGCGGGGCGAATACCATTCCTGAATTACTCTCGCAGACGGGGTGTGTTGACTCTGAGGCGCCCAAGGAAGCAGCTTCGGGTATGATTCCTTTTGGTACTAATGTGGCTTTATGGACCGATGGCGCAGAGAAGGAGCGTTGGCTTGGATTACCTAATGGTGAAACGGTCAGCATTAATGCAGAAGATGACTGGGTTTTTCCTAACGGTACAGTGCTTATGAAGCATTTTATTCTGAACAGTATATTTATTGAAACAAGGTTATTGATGCGCCATACGGATGGAAGCTGGGCTGGCTATACTTATGAGTGGAATGATGCTGAGACAGAGGCGACGCGCGTGCGGGGAGGCAAAACGAAAATCGTTGACGGTCTGGAATGGGGCTACCCTAGTGAAAGCCAGTGCATGCTCTGTCACACTTCTGCCGCAGGCTTTTCATTGGGGCCTGAAACAGGACAGCTCAATAAAGACTTTACCTACCCCTCTACTGGTCGCTCGGCTAATCAGCTTCACACATTAGATTCGATTCTCGTATTCGATAGTCCTTTGCCTGGTGTTCCTGGGGATCTAGCAAATTACCCAAATCCTTTTGATACTAATGAACCATTGGCGGAGAGGGCGCGAGCCTATTTGCGCACGCATTGTTCTCAATGTCACCGTCCTGGAGGGCCTACTCCATCTAGTATGGATCTTCGCTACCAAACTGCTTTTGCTGCAACCAATACCTGTGACGAGATACCGTCGGGAAGTGACCTTGGTATTAGTGGTGCTCGATTGATTATGCCGGGTGACGCCAGCAGATCGATTATCCCGAATCGCATGGCGCGTCGAGATGTTCATGGTATGCCGCCGTTGGGTACTAGTATTATTGATACTGCGGGTGTGGCGGTCATTAACGACTGGATTAACTCTTTATCCTCATGTCCGTAAAGGATATGTTAAACGTATTTTGGTAATATTAGTCTTTAATCTTTCTATCTTCGCGAAACAGAATGTTTTGCGGGTGAAAGAAAATAACGTGAGGGATAAGGTTGTATGAAGACACGTCGATTTTACGACTGTGATCTCAGTGAAAAGCTCTTGTATACGGCTTTTCTATTGTTGATGGGCTTAGGCTATTTGCTGGCGATCACATATCTCTATATCAGCCACCAAGGTCATGATGGTGAGCCAGGGTTATCTGTGCATGATGTAGCAGAGACATACTATGGCAACCGAAGTGGAACACGACTCGAGGCCGCGCTACGTGGTTCTATGTCTGGCCATATTACCCCGGATGATCGAACCACCATCGTTGCCTGGTTGAAGTCTGGTGCGAATGAACCTGGCTTTGAGGCTGATGTGAAGCCTATTGTTGAACGCCAGTGTTTAATGTGTCACTCAACTGATGCGGCAAAGCAGTTTGGCAATATTCCAGCGCTGGATAGCTTTGAAAATATACATAAAGTGGCGGCAGTTGATACTGGTCTGTCATTATTAACGTTGGTTAAGCTCTCTCATATTCACCTTTTGGGGATTGGGCTGGTTCTGCTCGGAATAGGTTTTATTTTTTGTCTGGCCGAGCTTCCGCCAATAGTAAAACATGTGTTGATATTAATGCCATTTATTGCGATTGTGGCGGATATTGTGGCCTGGTTTCTGACAAAATGGGATCCGGTTTACGCATATACGGTTGTGACTTCCGGTGCGTTACTTGGCGCAGCGATGGCAGCCCAGATATTGATCTCGCTTTATCAAATCTGGTTTTTAAAAGTGAAAATATAGCTTAAGGCTTTTACTGATGAATGTAGTCATTACAGGTGCTAACCGCGGTATTGGACTTGGTTTTGTGAATCACTATCTCGCGCAGGGCTACAATGTCTGGGCGACATATCGCAGTGATCAAGGGCTGTTAAAACAGATTGATAATGAGCGTTTGCATTGCATCCAATGGGATATTACAGAGGCGATTTCAGATGCCCGACTGCAGTCGATAGGCGTGCCTGATGCAATAGACTTACTCATCAATAATGCAGGTGTTTATGGCCCGAAAAAAACACTCGGACAGTCATTTGATTCTGTGACTGCTGACACGATGCTGGATGTATTCGATGTCGATTGTGTCGGTGCGTTACGAGTCAGTCAGGCGTTAAGTAGCCGTGTGATAGCAGCAAATGGCGTGATTGCTAATATGAGCTCAAAAATGGGCTCAAATGAAGATAACACGAGTGGCGGTTGTTATGCCTACCGAGCGGCCAAAGCAGCGTTGGTAATTGTGTCCCGTTCGATGGCGATCGATCTTGCCGCTGATGGGGTGAGGGTGATTACATTGCACCCTGGTTGGGTCAGTACTGATATGACCAATAACGCTGGATTGATTGATGTTAAAACCTCAGTTACTGGACTCGCACTGGTAATCGAGAATGTTGATCGTTATGACCCCGGCTCCTTTATTGCCTTTGATGGCAAAGTGGTACCGTTCTAACCGTTACTTTAGTTTTACTGACTCTTCTCAGTGTTGGCCCTGTTCTGAAACATAATGTTGAAGGGAATGTTGAAGTTAAAGACACTGCCCTTGCGTTCGGTCGTGTCGACGTGAACTTCCCCTCCGATTAACGTGACTACTTTATAGAAAATCGAAAGGCCGATACCGACTCAATTTCGATAGCACGCCAGATTTTGGTCTTCACTTTGCCTGGCGGCTTCTAGAATAAACGGAAACCTGTTTAATACTTTATTAGAAAAGGGAGTGTGACGTCTTAAAAAACGACGATGAATTCTCCACGGGGTACTTCTCACAGGACTAGCAGTAAAGTAGCGTTGATATAGTAATTGCGTGGTGAGCTTCATGTGACGATGACGTGTCGATTTTTTGTGGTATCGCGCTCAGGCTTCTATGCGTGGCTGAAGTTTCCCATTAGCCATTTTGTAGGCAATTCATGACGTCCCTGTCACAAATTCCTCTAGTAAAGGATGGCCCTGCCCGATTTTTTATTTTAAATATCTTGATAGTTTATTAATTTTCTACATGTAACTCACCTGGAGTAACAGGCATATTATTACTGAGGTTCATCCTCTTCACTTTCTCAGTACTGCTTTGAAATTGCGATAACGTCTGAATGGTTGAAGGGTTTTCAACTTTATACATAAGATCCGTCGTTACCATTGAATTAGTATTAACCGAATCATCAGTGATGTTCGATATAGTGATTTTATAATCACCATCAGCGTGGGGGCTGGTACTCAGTATCACAGTTTGACCATCCGCATATAACGTTGCGCTATTAATTACGATGCCATTGTCAATCGTGTAATTATTAATGTTTTCAGCCCTGGATTCATCCATCTCTTCACTAAAAGCGACATAAACCTTTGCGTTGTTTTTTGCGGGATTAGTGACATGTGCAGATAATGCCAGCGGAGTAATATTATCAAAGGCATGACTAAAGGAGAAGATGCTATCTACTGGAATTGTATTAGCAAACAGATCAGTAACGTTGTTTACTGTAATATTGTAATCAACTCCCTCTACAAATGCCGCATTTACGGCAATCTCCACATTTTTTTCATCCTCCAGCGGGGTAGTAATCCTGAGAACATTCAATGAATTATCCAATGAATAATTATCGGAAAGTGTCGCGGAACTATTGGTTGTTTTTTCACTAAACGTAACCTTTACTGCATCACGCCCATTTAACACAGTGACATTTTTAATATGCGGCACATTTGTATAAGTGAAACCCTGGGTGGTTTCACTCATTATATTGCCGTCGAAAAAGTCCTTTATATTATTTACTGTTAATGTGTACTTCACACTCTCAGTTAACGAGTCTGTATTCAAGGTGACATTTTTGAACGATACATTATCATACGAAACACTGTTGATATTGATTGAGGTACTGTTTTCATCGACTAGCGTGTAATTGGCAATGGCCGTTGAGCTTGCAACTTCTACAAACTCAGAGAAATCTAAAATCACCGCTGTATTAGTCGCTGCGCTGACATCGCATAAAGCAGGCGGTGCTAGATCGTCAAACTGCACCTCAAAGGCATAAGGACTTTCCCCCGCAGTATTAAAGGCGGTGAGTCCAAAATAATATGCTTCACCTGCTGGCAGACTGGTCGAGAGGTTGTTGAGTTGATATGTTGGCTTAGCTGGGTCCTCCATGTCTTCCGCAAAGATAATGATCGGGGATAGCCCCTCATCGGCCTGAGGCCCTGAATAGATAAACTGTTCATCTACTGGATCGCTGTCACAACCGCGCGAGGTAGTGCCATAATATAATTTATAACCGGCTACATTTTGTGATGAGGGATTAGGGTCCCACGATATGCTTGCTGAAAGTGGTGAAGCAGTTACCGTAACACTCTGCTCCGCCATACCTCCGGCACCCGTACAGGAGAGTGTAAAGGTGGTATCCACCGTCAGCGGGCCAACCGTCTCTATACCGGACACTGCATTTTTACTACCGGCCCAGCCGCCAGACGCCGTGCATGAGGTTGCCTCGGTGACAGTCCAGCTCAGATCGGTGGAGTCATTAATAGTCACTTTATCTGGCGTTGCCGTTAATACAACTGTTGGCATAGGAAGGCTAACGGTAACCACGACACTCTGTTCTGACATGCCACCAGTACCGGTACAGGAGAGTGTAAAGGTGGTATCCATGGTGAGCGGACCAACTGTCTCCATACCCGACGCCGTATTTTTACTGCCAGTCCAGCCGTCAGAAGCGGTACAAGATGTCGCACCGGTAACGGTCCAGCTTAACTCTGTGGAGTCATTAGTGGTGATCACATCCGGAGTGGCTGTTAACACAATCGCCGGCGCAGTTAGACCGATCGTCACGGTGACACTCTGCTCTGTCACCCCACCGGCACCGGTACAGGAGAGTGTAAAGGTGGTATCCACGGTGAGCGGATCAACCCTCTCCATACCCGATACCGCATTTTTACTGCCAGTCCAGCCGCCAGAGGCGGTACAGGATGTCGCGCCACCAACGGTCCAGCTCAAGTCGGAACTACCACTCGCAATCAGAGTATCGGGTGTGGCCGTCAACATAATTGTCGGCGCAGGTGTCACCACAGAAACTGAGACACTCTGCTCAGCCACCCCTCCAGCACCCGTACAGGAAAGTGTAAATGTGGTATTCACCATCAGAGAAGCAACCGATTCATTGCCCGACATGGCATCTTTATTACCAGTCCAACCGCCAGAGGCGGTGCAGGATGTCGCTTCGGTGACGGTCCAGCTCAAATCAGTACTACCATTGATTGTGACAACAATTGGAGTGGCCGTTAATAATATTGTTGGGATAGCTGCCCCAACGCTCACCACCACGCTCTGTTCAGTCGTGCCACCATCTCCCGTACAAGAGAGCGTAAACGTAGTATCTACCGTGAGCGGGCCAACCCTTTCTGTTCCTGATGCAGCATCTTTGTCGCCATTCCAGCCGTTAGAGGCAGTACATGAGGACGCCTCGGTAACGTTCCAGTTCAATTCGGAGGTGCCATTAGTAGTGATCATGTCTGAAGTCGCCGCTAACGAAATCGTTGGAACAGGAAGCTCTGCGGGATCATCGTCATCACCGCAGGCGACAACACCCAGCATTACAAAGGTAATAAAACCCAGCCTTAGACTTTTAGCAAAAAATTGTTCTATCGTTGCGTGAAAATAATTCGCGGGTATTATCCTGTTCACAGTGATTCTCTCAATTAAAGTAAGTGTTAATCTGGTGTGTTATGCGGCGCTCTCTCAGCGCTCAGAATTACTATTTAATATAGTATTTTCTCTGAGCTAAATGCTGAACTAACAATATTTTTTATATGATATAAACTTATTATTATGGTTTGATAATACAGATCACTAATAAAAATAGTGTGAGGTGAATCACATGGTGAAATTAATCAGCAGTTTTTCTAAGCGCTCATCATCGATCAGAAAAATAAAGGTTATTACCACTATGATTGAATCTTTCAACTACTCTTTGAGAATATAAACGCTAAGAATACAGGGTATTTTGTGAGCAATAGCCCTGTTAAAAAAATCTGTATCGTTCGTTTATAAAAGTGAGCAGTAGACGTTGAATCAATTAGTGGTTTTCCTGACTGAATGCAAGGAACTGTTGAAGTTGTATTTTAAGCAACCCCTGATTAATTTATTTAATCTTCAGCTTGGGAAGTCTTTTAAACAGTATTTGCCGATCCTGAATCTGCTTTTTAAAGTGAACCTGAGTGGTGAGTGCTAATGCTTCCATTGAAAAATAGCTCTCGCTTACCTCAAGACTCTTATCCATCAATCTTTTGTAAGTGTTTGCACTGTATAGTCCAGCGCTTGCCAATAGGTTATTTGAGATGACAAAGAGTAGTGTTAAGATTTTTCTTATGCTCGTGATTATTGTTATATGGGGTGGTCTATAGCGTTAGCAATATGTCAGTCGATGACATGGCTAATATGAGTGAAATTATAGACATAAAAATTTTACGATAATATTACTGCGTTTATCATTTTATCGTTGTGCGCGGATACGCTTGTCACTGCTGATGTTTAGGTTTTTCCAGATAGCAAGCGTAGCGGCTGCCTGATTTATTGTATTGAAGTGCAACCCGGCAGCGCCTCCGGCAAGTAGCTGTTCGCATAATGTTGTGACAACTTCTTCTCCGAAGTTGCAAATCGAAACGAGGTCGTTACCGTAAGATTCCAGGCGCTGTTTCATCCAGCGTGGTATCTCAATGCCATGTGTGTTAGTGAACTGGGCTAGCTGCGGGTAATGAGTGATCGGCATGATCCCCGGCACAATCGGCTGATCAATGCCGAGCTTTTCACACTGATCGATGAAGCGAAAAAAGGCATCGGGGTTGTAAAAAAATTGAGTGAGGGCTGCATCAGCTCCCAGCTCAAATTTTTGCTGAAGGTTGGTCAGGTCAACCTGGCTGCTTTTAGCAAGCGGATGTGTTTCTGGGTAGGCCGCGACCTCTATAAAGAAGTAATCATTATATTGATTGCGAATAAACTTGATGAGGTCGCTGGCATAACTGAAATCACCGTAATCATGTAGTCCTGAGGGGGCGTCACCCCTTAATACAATGATATGCCGAATGCCTTGAGCCTTGTAATGCTCAAGTAAGGCTGTCATCTCATGTTTGCTTACGCCGATGCCAGTCACGTGAGGCGCAGCTTCAATCGATGTGGCTATGTTAATAGCATCAACTGTCGTTGGAGTGCATTCACGTGCTGCCTCGTTTGCGCCACTGGCAACAGAAAAGAAGCAGGGATTAACCTTGGCCAGTTGTTGACAGGTATCAAGAAGCTGCTCTTTGCCTGTTGCCGTTTTGGCTGGGAGGCATGCGAAGCTAAAGGCTAAAGGGTAGATTTTTTGTGATTGCATGTCGATGCCTAAGGCCCTGGAGCGTTGTAAATCGTTACAGTCAGGTGATTATAGGTTGAATCATGCGTTGTTCATAGAATGGTTGTTATCCTTAATATTGCTGTTTATCTGTTCACTTTAGTATTTGGTCTTTAATAAGGCACTTTTTCTAAAGTTTTATTGCTCCTTGTCGAATAACGTCCTTGTGTAACGAAATACAATGTTCACTCAATACTTGCTTGACGCTACTTAATATAGTCGCTATAAAAGTAAGTGTTGGATGTTTTTCAATCATTTCTAGAGGGAGAATAGCGATATGAAAATGAGAAAAGAGATTTTACTGGCAGCGGCACTGACGCTAGGTTCTGGTTCTGCAATGGCAGCAGCGCCTGGTGGTCCTGGTTGTGGTTGGGGTAATTTACTGCTTGATGGCCAGTCTGGTGTTGGTTCGCACCTTTTAGCGACCATTACCAATGGTACGTCGGGTAACAAGACCTTTGGTATGACATCTGGTACGAATGGTTGTTCAACTGATGGCGCACTGACATACGGTGGCGCTTCAATGATCTCAAGCATCATGGATGAGTTCTCTGAAGATGTTGCACGTGGTCATGGTGAAGCGCTAGATGCGGTTGCTGTGATGATGGGCGTGGATAAGGGCGATCGTGCTGCCTTTGCAAAAGTGGTACATGAAAACTTCAGCACCATTTTTCCTCATGACAAAGTGACTGCGCAGCAAGTGACCGATTCACTGGTTACAGTGATGAAATCTGATGCGCGTCTGGCTAAGTACGCAGCGTAATCAAGACTGCTGTTTAGTGACCAAAATCTCTGTGCCGTGAGGCACAGGGATTTTTTGCTTTTATAACCTGTGTGAATGCGTGTGCAAATTCGATACTTATCCCTCTCTATTCTTATTTTTCTAACGAGTTTTTCTGCTACGACGATTGCTGGGCAGGGTAATCCAGTGAAGGCTATTCAGACTGCGGCGATTGAGCAGCAGTTATGGCAGTCGCCTGAGTGGATTAACCTGCTGCATTATTATCCTGAACGTTCGAGTGATAGTGGTTATCTAAGTCATGTCGATGACCCGTTGTTTTTTAATGCGGATAATGGTGTAGAAGATCCACGGGAAGAGATGTTGGCGACAATAGCTGCATTTTACCGTGAGGATGAACTCGGAAATATGCATCCAATATGCCGCTTTCCTGCTCGCCTACATTGGCTTTCAGAGCATATTGAGATTGATCCTGGTACGCTGCCTGAGGCCGCGTGTGCCGATTATCTGGAGTGGCGCGGGATTGTTCAGGCAGAGCAGGTGACGTTGGTTTTTCCGACTTACCACCTGAACAGCCCATCATCAATGTTTGGCCACACCCTGCTTAGACTAGATCGTTCAGTGGGTGAGACTGGTTCCAAGTGGTTGTCATTCGCCGTTAATTTTGGTGCAAATGTGCAGGCGGTTGATAACTCTCTACTGTATGCGATTAAAGGCTTAACCGGCGGCTACCCCGGTATCTTTATCGTGACGCCCTATTACAACAAAATTCGAGAATACAATCGTATTGAGAAGCGCGACATCTGGGAGTACCGTCTCAATTTAACCCCAGAGGAAGTTGAGCGTATGGTCGTTCACCTGTGGGAGTTAAAAGAGGTTAATTTCGATTACTACTTTTTTGATGAAAACTGTTCATATCGGCTGCTCGAATTACTGGAAGTGGCTCGCCCAGGTCTGGAGTTAACCGATGAATTTGGTATTACCGCGATCCCGATCGATACGGTGAAAGCGATTGAAGCGGCAGGGTTGATTGAAGATAGCATATTTCGCGCTTCGCAAATGACAGAGCTTCAGGTGTTATTGGAGCAGCTGTCGGATGATGAAATTCGTTATTTTGAACAATTGGTGGTCGACGTGAATGTGGCTCAGTCGACAGGGTTTATTGCGTTAGCGCTGACTAAACAGCAGAAGATCATTGATGCGGCGTATCGCTATCAGCGTTATCAACAATCCACCATGGTGCGTGACGATGCACTCGCCAAGCGTAGCCACACATTGTTAGGATTACTTAATAAATACCCGTCAGATGACACGCCGCTGCCAATCGTGGTGCCCGTTCAGCCTGAAAAAGGGCATCACTCAAGGCGTATCTCAATCGGTGTTGGTGAGCGTGACGAGCAGACTTATCAGGCGTTGTCGATGAGAATGGCCTTTCATAGTCTGGAAGATAATGGGCACGGTTACCTGAGAGGGGCCCATATTAATATGGCGAATATTGAGCTACGTGCGAACAATGATACGGATAAGGTTAAGTTGCAGCGTCTTGATGTGATCGATATCTTCTCTTTGACGCCGCGCTCACGCTTTTTCTCGCCGCTCTCATGGCGTGTTTACACCGGCCTGGAGCGTCAGATGACAGATGGGGTTGATCGCCTCACATCGCACGTCACGGTGGGTGCTGGTGTCGCGTATAGCTTGTTTGATGACGGTGTGTTCTATGCGCTGGGAACGGGGCGTCTGGAACTCAATCGAGGTTTTTCGGATAAGCGCATTAAGCCCGCTGCGGGTGCTGCGATGGGATTGTTATGGCACTTTTCTTCGATGACGACACGGCTTGAACTGGCGGCCGAGAAATTTTCCAATGATAAATATCGCTCGCGTCTACAGCTTCGTCATAATATGCCACTTTCGCGCAACCATGCGCTGCACTTGGGTGTTAATGGTGAGAAGCACACGGCGGATCGCTTTGTTGATGCGACGCTCTCTTATCGATATCATTTTTAATCACTGAGTTTATTGTGTGAGGAGCGCTGTAGTGACATGCCTCTGCTCGTGAATGTTGGTAACTGATGAAGCGTTCGCTCGCCTTGTTGTTGTGTGTTGGGTTACTGGCAGGTTGTAGCCAGTTTCTGTTTTACCCGCATCCATCATTGATAAGAACGCCGACTGATGTTGGGCTGGCGTATCGCGATATTCAATTTACCTCGCAAGATGGCACTCAATTGCATGGCTGGATGTTGCCCGCCACAACGCAACCAGCGACTGCAACGGTGCTCTTTATGCACGGCAACGCAGAAAATATCAGCACCCATCTGGGGAGTGTTTATTGGTTGCCTGAGCGCGGCTTTAATCTCTTTCTATTTGATTATCGGGGGTACGGTGAATCAGCAGGTGAACCCTCGTTGGTTGGCGTGCATGAGGATGCCGCGCGAGCAGTTGAGGTGGCGCTAAGCGAACCATCACTCAATGATGTGCCGTTAGTGATCTTTGGACAGAGTCTGGGCGGCGCAATTGCCATTAGTACCACCGCTAATAGTGAGCACCGAGAGCGCATCAAAGGGCTGATTGTCGAGAGTAGTTTTAGTAGTTATCAAACCGTTGCGCGTGAGGCATTGAGCCATTTCTGGTTGACCTGGCCGTTGCAGTGGCCGCTGTCACTGACGATCTCTGATGCCTACCATCCGGGGCGAGCCATTGAGCGTATCAACGGGATACCTGTGTTGTTGATTCATGGTGATCAGGACCCAGTCATAGCGCATCACCATAGCGAAACCCTTTATCGTCAGGCGAACGAGCCTAAGCAGTTGTGGCGTATCGCGGGCGGACAGCACATTGATGCTTTTAATGTGGAGGAGAATCGTGAGAGGCTGGTAGATTATTTGAACGCACTGGTTAATTAATAGTCTGGACTATTAATTTGGGTTGGCAGTAATATTAAAGGATTATCGATAGAGATGAGCAGCCCCAGGTCCATCCAGGGCTACTCAGGGGGTAAAATTCTGTTAAATGGAGTTAACCTGCTTTTAACAGGCTGGCGAGCCCTGCACTGGCATTGCCATGTGCATTGAGTGCGCCAGCACCATTTTCAGCAAATAGCGAGGCGATGTTTTTTGCGACGCCAGATGCCTGGCTGGCATTTTGAATATTGCCACTATTCTGGCTACTTACGGATGAACCGAGTGCCTGCGCCGCATTACTGACGCTGATGGCATCATCTTGCCGTTTGGCGGCAGGTTCTTCACTACCATTGCTCGCTTTGTTGCCACTGGTAGCACTTTCATTGTTTGAGCTACCAGCCCTTCTGTGATCGATAAGTGTCGGATTATTATTAGAAATTGGTGATGCCATGTTTTCTGCTCTCCGTCGTAACGCGTCGTATTATGTATTGGTGTTCTTTTCATTTATTCAGTTGTATGAGTAAATGCAATTCGTAGGCCATAGTGCTACTGATCCTTGAAACTAATAAGGTTTGTATGGAAAACGTATACTTAAACTGTGTAAGAGGCTTTTGGTGATTACGGGATTCCCCCCTGTTGTAGCGCCTGGTGCCCGGGTGCTGATACTGGGCTCGATGCCGGGGCGGGTATCACTGAATGCCTCGCAGTATTACGCGCATCCGCGCAACGCCTTTTGGCCGATTATCTGTCAGCTCTTTAACGAGCCGCGACAGCTGAGTTATGAAGAGCGATTGCTGTTAGTGCAGAAAAATAGCATTGCGTTATGGGATGTGATGCGGCATTGCGTGCGCGAAGGCAGTCTTGATTCTGCGATCGAACCGTCGACGGTGGTTGCGAATGACTTTGTTCAATTCTTTGTAGACAACTCGTCAATTCATCACCTGTTTTTCAACGGCGCTCAAGCAGAGACTTCATTTAAACGTCACGTAGCGGCCGATTTGTCAGCACATGGCATAGCGCTTGAGATGTCTCGCCTGCCATCTACCAGCCCCGCTCATGCCGCGATGACGTACGAACAAAAGCTTGCGCAATGGCAGCAAGTACGTGATGTAATAACGTGATGAAAAAATATTGCCTGATTGTGGTGTTGTATTTGTTGCCTGCTATTTCAGCGGCTGATCTGGCGTTGCCGCCGCCGATGGAGTCGATGGATTCATTTGAGATTCGGTTATCGAAAGATGAGGCGCAGGTGATCGGGCAGCGTATCTGGCAAAACGAAGGCGCTGGCAAGGATGAAAATCTCATTGTGTGGAATGAAGCCGAAGACTTTCCATCACTTGGGATTGGTCATTTTATCTGGTATCCCACGGGTGTCGAAGGCCCCTTTGTTGAAAGCTTTCCCGCGTTGCTCGAGCAGCTTAAAAAAAATACAGATGTGCCGCTGTGGCTACGTGAATTAAAGGATGCGCCGTGGTCGAGTCGCGTTGAGTTTTACAATGACATCAACTCATGGCGCATGGTTGAATTACGCGACTTGATGAAACATACCATGCCGCAGCAGGTGGCCTTTATTGTGCAGCGCCTTGAGGCTGCGCTACCTAAAATGTTGATAACATTACCGACAGAGCAGCAGGCTCAGGTTGAGCGGCAGTTTTATCAGGTCGCACAATCTTCTAATGGTCTTTACGCCTTGATTGATTACGTGAACTTTAAAGGTGAAGGGGTTTCACTTAGCGAGCGTTATCGCGGCGAAGGTTGGGGCTTATTGCAGGTGTTGCAGGGAATGCGAGTTGAGAATGGAGAGGTCATGAAAGCGTTTGCTCGTAGTGCAGATGTGGTGTTGACGCGTCGTGTCAGCAACGCCCCCCGCGATGAGTCTCGCTGGCTTGCGGGGTGGCGTAAGCGTGTCGAGAGTTACAGGTAGAGCTAAGGTGGTGGGAATATGAAATTACGAGAGGTTTCCTCTCCTGCCTCTATCTGAACCTGAAGTTGTGGAAAGAAGTTTATATCATCATCACTCTCTAGGTGATCATCGATAGCGTCACAGGTGAATGCCGCGACATAATTTCCCTCGGGAATAAAGCCGATTTCATACTCGTAAATACCTGACTCCTCGTTATATACAGGATAAGTTGTGGTAATCAGCTCATGGTTACCGGGGTGGATATCATCAGCAACGTCCAGGGGTGCGAACACTGGATTAGCAGGTGGTGTGTATTCAGACAGATAGACGGCAGGAGAGCAGTCCGCCGGGTCTTGAATTAAAAAAGTACTTACCGTACCGCTAAGATGACCGATGTGGCTGTTATCAACAAGACGCAACGTTGGGCGAAGGATGTAGTCGTCTCCTGCTTTATGTACCGACTTGCGCAGGTCGAAGTCGATGGTCAGGCGTAGGTCATGCCCCTCTTGAATTGTCAGTTGCGTATTGATCTTAAGGCCCGTTTGCGCGCCGCTGGGAATGGTGAGCGGGTGCTTATAAAGAGGGTCACCTATTTGTGCTAGCTGAATATAGCCAGGGTTTTCTTCATCCAGCTTGAGTCTGATCCAGTTGTATTGCTGTGCTGGAATCGCACGCTTATCGGACAGCGCCTGAGAGACTTTGCCTGTTAACGTCATCAGGTCAAGCTCGAGCGTTGTTTGGTTGAGGCACTCCTCATCGATTTTGATTAAGTGGCGGTTGCAGAAAATAAACTCGAGGCTTTTGCCATTTTTTGGTTTGAGTTCCAGCCCGGTGATGCGAACGAAGAGATGACTCGCTTCATCGAGTGGTGCATCGGTGATGTTGATGCTCATTGTCCCCATCGGCCCGATTTCTGTTTCTACCGTGTCGCCATCATCATTGCCACAGGCGGTGAGTAATGTGGTGATCAGCAGTAGTGTGGATGTTAGCGAAATGCGTGAAAAAGTGGTCACAGTGAGGCTCCGAGTGTGTTTCATAAAGTATTGAGAAATCGACGCGATTGTAGCATGCACTGTTTGTTGCGTATTTCCGCGTAATATGAACATGGCGGTTATCTTTGTTAAACGTGTGATCTGTCACAAAAAATAGAATTGCGCGTGTTTAGTTGTAACTGATTATTAAACGAGTTGATGGTGTTTGGTACGAGGTCAGATCGAGGCGCGCTGAACGGCTAGTACTGATGCTAAGGAACCTCTGATTAATTGTCATTACGAGGAGTGAAGCGACGAAGTAATCTCTTAACTCAATGATTCATATAGGGCCGAGATTGTCGCCCTAAAGGATTTGGGCTTCCAGCCCGTCACGCGTTGCTCGTACCAAGAGGCACTTCCTGCGGTCGCCTGACAGATAAGGCAATTAATCAGAGATTCCCTAATTAAAATGTTCCCAGCTGAGGTGCACAATCACATCTGGGGTGTTATCAAAATTGAGTATGTTTTCTGAAACGGCCATGCCTAGTATGCCGCTGTTGAGTTTCCATTTCATACCGAGTGTCAGCAGAAATTGTAGCTCGCTGAGTTCTGAATCGACCAGATCACGATAAGGGTGCTCAGCAAGTAACAGCTGTATTTGAGAGCGAATATTGGGGGCGTTTTTATACCGATGTAGCCAGCCCAGATTAAGGTAGGGCAGTGAGGGTGGGTTAAAGTGAGTCTGTTTGAAGTCGCCAGTATAGATATAGCCAGTGTTAATGGTGTATGTGTTGAGCAGCGTCTGTTTATTTAGCGTTAATTGAAAGCCACCATCCCAACTGCCAGTGGAGAGAAACTTTCTTTCGCTCATTAAAGGCGGTTTTATTCCGATACTGAGTTTTCCTTTCCAGTCAAAATAGGGAAGAGGGAAAGCGGTTCGAACGTAGATACTCGGGTCGCCGAATCCACCATTGCTAGGGCGCTCTGCAAGCACGATATCTTCACCATTATCGCGCGCTAATACAACCTGCACCTGATTGTTGGCAACATGATTTCTACCTTGCTGACCGGTACCGATGGCATCATGAAAATTGTAGATGAAGCCGTCGAGTAGTCGTCCTCCGTATAAAATGTAGTTGGCGGTGATGCCGAGTTCAGAGTGATTGCCGATGCCCCGATTGTAGTTGAACTCCAGCATGGTGAACTCACCATCAATGTAATACCCCTCGCCCTGTGGCAAGTTACGGATGAAGTTGATATCTGCTTCATTGAGTGCTCGGCGTTGGCCATTGCGATTATTTTTCAGGTAATTCTCAACCGTCTGGCTAACCTGAAAATCGTTCACGACACTGTAAGTGAGACTAAAGTGATGGCGGCCTTTCCCCAGCGGAATGGCGGGTGTCGGCGCGAACCCTAAGAGTAGAAAGCTGGGGAAGGTGTAGTCTCTAATCTGAAATGGCGTGTTCCAGTGAGGATAGGGAGAGGTGGACTGTTTGTTGGCGATGGCAGTTAGGGGTGCTAACAGCAGCAGACTCATCATGCTTGCGGTGAAAAAATATAAACTGCTGCGCTGAAGATTCATCATTCTTTAAGTGGTGTCAGGTCTGTTTGATTATCCAGTTTGCGAGTTTATCCATCTGGTCGGAATACTTTATCGGCATGATGTGTCCGCAGGGCGTGTCGAGTTGCTCAGCATCAATAAAGGCGGCATTCATTTTTGCGGCCTGTTTTTTCATAAAGTCAGATTCTTTTGTGCCCGTTACATGGAGCGTTGGCAGACTTAATGGTTGATCAAACATGGGGCGATAGCGACTATCGCCGGGAAGAAAACCACCGCAGAGCATGGCCCAGTTAAAATCGAAGCGGGGCTCTGCTTTATGTTGTTTTAGTGCCGATAAAATAGCCGTCATCACCGCCCCCTGGCTCCAGCCGATGACGCCATCGATTGGGCCGTGCTGTGCAAAGTAATCAGAGAGGTAATCAAGCGCAGTTTCGATCTGGCGATAATGGGGGGGCTTCTGTTCATCTGCACGATACCAGCACCAGTTTTTGCCTTTGCCGATGCGTCCTTCAGGTAGCATCATGTTAAAGCGCGTTGTCATAGCAAGCACTTCTTCAGTGGGGCATTCAATCGGCCCTTGCGGATAAAGAAGCTGGTAGTGACTGCCCAGGCGTTGTTGAATCAGATCAAGCCATGACTGTAACCACTCACTGTTCATTGAGTAGCCGTGCAGGCAGATGATCTTTTTCATCTGGCGTGACCTATGAGCAGCTTATGGCGTGATTGACTTGCCGTATTGTTCAACTTCATCGAGTATCGCCCAGTCGTTGCCGCTGCGTTCTGGATCGTCGCGCAGCCGTTGTAGTTCTTCAAAAAACTCATCGCTGGTTAGCTTACCCTTTTCGGGGCGGTTTAAACGGTCTGTTCTAAACTCTTCCCAGCGAGCCTGCTCGTTGCTATTGAGTGATTCCGGGTAGTTACGTGCGCGGAAGCGAAATAGCATCTCATCCAGGCGACCATCGTCAAAACAGGTGGTGTACTCTTTTAGTTCATCAGCCGAGAGTTGCTGAATTTTATCCATGCGAGCGCGGTCATCACTACTGAAAAAGGAACCGCCATAAAGTGTTTGATCGGGGTCGGTTCGTTTTTCAAACTGCGCGCCAGAAAATACGGTTTGTAGCTTTTTGGTCAGTGGTGGATTTGCTTTGATGATATCCAGGTTGGCACGACAACGGTTCAGATCAACCTTATATTTTTTGGCCGCGTGACCGGTTAATGTGCCGAGCGGTGCGATGATCGGACATTTGTTTGCGTGAACGGTCTTAAGCGGTAAACGCTCAACGCCTTCAGGTAATTCGACGGTTGGCGTGAAAATTCTTTGGTGGATATCTTCTTTACTTAGTTTGTAAAGTATTGAAGGGTCGTGACTAAGATCAAAAACAATCACGCCGTTTTTATTGGTGGGGTGTGGTGCTACCGGTACCACTACCGCAAGGTTGCCCTGTTCAACTGGATACATGCCTGATACATGTAGCACCGGTTTTTGCTGGCGCACATCAAGCATTTTAAGGATCTTGTTTTTATTGCGGTTCTCTATCGCATACTCAAATACCTTCGGCTGTTTCTCTTTGATCAGCTTTGCCATGGCAATGGTGGCATAGACATCGGAGAGTGCATCATGCGCAGACTCATGGCTGATGCCGTTGGCAACGGTCAGTTCTTCAAGGCGCACGCTTGGGCGACCCTCTTCGTTATTGGGCCATTCAATTCCTTCGGGACGCAGTGCGCGAGTCATGCGCACCACATCGAGCAGGTCCCAGCGCGAGCAGCCATTTTTCCATTCGCGTGCGTAAGGGTCCTGTAGATTTCGGTAGAGGCTATAGCGGGTGAACTCATCATCAAAACGTAAGTTGTTATAACCCAGTACACAGGTGTTGGGTTGTGTAAACTCAGCGTTGATACGACGAATAAACTCCGCTTCCGGCAACCCTTCTGCTAGCGCTTTTTGTGGGGTGATGCCGGTCACCAGACACGAGGTCGGATTCGGCATAAAATCATTGGCGGGTTTGCAGTAGATCATCAGTGGTTCACCGATGATGTTGAGATCCATGTCGGTACGTACGCCGCCAAACTGTGACAGGCGGTCAAACATAGGGCTGAGACCGAAGGATTCGTAGTCGTACCAGTAAAGGGTGTTGTTGCTGGGGTTGGCCATGATCTAAGTCTTATCTGCTCTCTGAGTGTTGAAATTAAGATTACCACAACTACAAATTTTATGGGTGAGGGGCTATTTTTTTCTTGCTTGTGGATGGTCAGTTCGCTTATTGTGCGCGTAAATTGGGGCGATGAAATTAGAGGCCTTTTGATCGGCGACAGGGGATACGAGCGATGCCAACAAATACAAAAATGATCGTCGGTAGTGACGAGTGGTGTGCCTTTCCAACGCTTGGTATTCCTGCCATCAAGGCAAGGGTCGACTCTGGTGCCAAGACGTCATCTTTGCATGCCTTTAATATTCAGTCATTTCGTCGCGGCGGTGCGCCGTGGGTTAGTTTTGAGGTGCATCCGGTACAGCAGGACCGCCAGGTAGTAGTGCGTTGTGAGCTGCCGGTGTTAGATCGTCGTTCCGTTAAGAGTTCCAGTGGCGTCAGTGAGAAGCGTTATGTCGTCAGTGCGCCGTTAAGCATCGCAGGGCAAACCTGGGAAATTGAGTTGTCGCTCGCTAATCGTGATTCAATGGGGCACCGCATGTTGCTGGGTCGTGAGGCGATGCAGGGGCGTATGCTGGTTGATCCGGAGGCGAGTTGTTGCCTCGGTACGGTTGATAAAGCTGCCTTGGAAGGTTTTTACGGCATGGCACGTAAGGAGCCTAGCGGGTTGAAAATCGCCCTGTTGGCGAGCAACCCCGACCTCTATAGTAACCGACGAATCATCGAGGCGGGTGAAGAGCGTGGCCATGAGATGATGTTTTTGAACATCAAGCAGTGTTATATGAAGCTGGACGCTGATAACCCTGAAGTGCACTACCGAGGTGGCCGTATTCTGAATGATCTTGATGCAGTGATCCCGCGGATTAAACCGAGCGTCACTTTTTACGGTTGTGCACTGACACGACATTTCGAAAGCCTGGGGGTGCATGCCCTTAATACCTCGGCGGCGATCACTCAATCGCGAGACAAGCTCTACTCATTGCAGCTATTGCAGAATAAGGGGCTCGATATTCCGATTACCGGTTTTGCCAATTCACCGATCGACACCAATGATCTGATTGAAATGGTGGGTGGCGCACCTCTGATTGTAAAGCTGCTTGAGGGTGCGCAGGGGCGTGGCGTGGTGCTGGCAGAAACCAAGAAAGCGGCGGAGAGTGTGATCAACGCCTTTAAATCCTTGCGTGCGAATCTGCTGGTGCAGGAGTTTATCAAAGAGGCGCAGGGTAAAGATCTGCGTTGTTTTGTTATCGATGGCAAAGTGGTCGCCTCGATTCAGCGTGAGGCGGCACCGGGTGAGTTTCGTGCCAACATCCATCAGGGCGGCAGTGCCTCTGTGGTGAAGGTCTCTCCAGAAGAGAAGAAGCTGGCGATCAAGGCGGCGAATACGATGGGGCTTAAAGTGGCAGGTGTCGATATTATTCGTTCATCGAAGGGACCGTTGTTACTGGAGATCAATTCATCACCCGGACTGGAAGGGATCGAGAACGCCACGGGTAAAGATATTGCTGGCGCGATGATTAGCTCGATTGAGAAGAAGCTAGGCTGGCAGCGACCACTGCCAGCGTCTGCCGATCAGTAGGGCCTATACCTCTACCAGTTTCATTGCCTGCATCTGGTAGAGATGCTGGTAGATGCCCTTCTCTTTTAGTAGGGCGGTGTGGCTGCCGCGTTGTGAGACTTCACCTTGATGCAGCACCAAAATCTCATCGGCCTTCTCGATCGTTGAGAGGCGATGTGCGATCACCAGCAATGTCATCTTGCCGCGCAGCTTCATCAGCGCTTGTTGGATCTCTGCTTCGGTATGGCTATCGATATTGGCGGTGGCTTCGTCAAGAATTAAAATTTGTGGGCGGTGTACCAGTGCGCGCGCCATCGCCAGCAGTTGGCGTTGTCCGGTGGAGAGGTTACTGCCGCGTTCATCCAAGATTGTCTCGTAGCCTTGCGGCAGGCGTTCAATATGTGAATGCAGTCCCGCCTGTTTTGCGGCATCGATGATCAGTGTCTCATCAATCGCCTCGCCTAAGGTGATGTTGTCGCGCACGCTGCTATTAAAGATGAAGGGTTCCTGCTGCACGATGCCGACCGCACGACGCAGCTCTGTTTCACTAAAGGTGTTGAGTGGCTGTCCATCGATCTGAATCGCACCCTGTTGCGGCTGGTAAAAGCGCAGCAGCAGCTGAGTCAAAGTACTCTTGCCACTACCGGTGTGGCCGACAATGGCGTGAAACTGCCCGGCGGGGATTGTGAATGAGATGTCGTTGATCACCTGCTGTTTGCCATCGTAACTAAAATGGATGTGATCAAACTCAACGCGTCCTTTGCTAATGCGCGCATTATCATCCGTCGTGGTTGTTTCGATCTCAGTATCTAACAGTTGAAAGACGCGCTCACCGGCAACGATCGCCTGCTGGTAGAGGTTAAGACGCTGAGTGATCTCAATCAGTGGTTCGGCAAAACGCCCCAGATAGGTGACAAAGGCGTAGATCACACCGACCTCAACCGGGTTGTCGAGTGACTGATAGGCGAAGGTGAATAGCAAACCGGCGAGGATCAGTTTCTGTAATAGATCAACCAGCGGGCGTAGCAGCCATGCATCGAGGTGGGCATTACGGCGGCGTGCCTGGTAGTGGCTCTCGGCAAGGCTGCCAAAATTATTTCGAAAGCGCTCCTGTTGCCAAGTGAGCTGCACCACGCGCATCCCTTGGATCGACTCATGAAGCTTGGCGTTGATGTCACTCAGCAGGCCGCGTGCGCGATGAAACAACGGCGCACTGATGCGCTGGTAGAGCCACATCAAAAAAGCGACGACCGGTACAAACAGTAGGCAGATGATCATCAACTGCCAGTCGAGGATCGCCATCGCGATCACCACGCCGAGGATACGCATCATATTCTGAATGAACGAACCGACGACGTTGACGTAAAGCTCTTTGATCGATTCGGTATCGTTGGTGATACGCGACACCATGCTGCCGGTTGGGGTGTGGTCAAAGTGGCTCAGAGGTAGTTGCATCACCTTGGCGAAAACCTGTTCGCGTAACGTCTGCACCGAACCCTGTGCAATGGTGTTGAGGCGGATCGCCTGCATGTAGTTGGTGGTGGCGGCGAGCAACATAAAAACAATATAGGCGACGCCGAGCCAGATGATCGCATCCATCTGCCAGTTACCGGGCACCACATAATCATCGAGGAAGACCTTGATCAATAGCGGCGCGGTGACATCCGCGGCGGTGGCAATCAGTAGCAGCAGTAACGCCTGACGCAAGAGCTTTTTATCATGCAGCGCATAACTGATCAGTCGCTTGAATGGGCCGCGTGACGTGGCGTTATTATTCGCCATGTTGCACCGCCGCTTCGATCTGTTGATAGCGAAACATCTGCGCATACCAGCCATCTAGTTGCAGCAGTTGTGCATGGCGGCCGCGCTCTTCAATCGTGCCGTGGCGCAGCACGATAATCTCATCCGCTTCGATTACAGCCGAAAGACGATGGCAAACGATGATGTTGCTGCGCCCGCGCCGCTCCGTTTTGATCTGCGCAAGGATCTGCCGTTCAGTATTAATGTCAACGGCCGAGAGGGCATCGTCGAGGATCAATACCGGAGGGTCAATCAATAACGCCCGTGCAATCGCGATGCGCTGCTTCTGTCCGCCCGAAAGCGTGATGCCGCGCTCACCGACAAGGGTGTCATATTGCTCGGGGAAATTCTGGATATCGTCATCGATACAAGCGAGCCTTGCCGCGTGACGTATCTGCTCCAGTGAGGCGTCCGGGCAACCGAGCGCGATGTTCTCAGCAATCGTCACCGAAAAGAGGAATGGGTCCTGTGGTACCAGACCAAACTGTGCGCGCAGTGTTGCGAGTCGGTAGCGGTTGATTTCGTGCTGATCAAAACAGATGATCGCCTCACTGCCTTCGTGCATACGCAACAACAGTTGAATCAACGTGCTCTTGCCGCTGCCGGTATGGCCGACAATGCCAAAGGTACTGCCGGGGGTGATCTGAAAATCGATGTTATGCAGCGCATCCATATTCCCATCATCTTCACCGTACGCAATGCGGGTGATCTGCGCATCGATGTGGGTGCTCTCAATCGTATCGCGTGTGCCGTTATCGCTGATTTCAGGCGCAGTCTGTAACAGCTCATCGATCCGTTTGTGTGCTGCCGCACCACGCTCGATCAGATTCAACGTCCAACCGTAGGCGAACATCGGCCAGATCAAAAAAGTAAGGTACATGGTAAACGCCGTTAGCTCACCAATCGTTAACTCGCTCTGATGGATAAACCAAGCGCCGCCCGCCACCGCGAGAAAAAATGAAGTGCTCACGGTGAGGTAGATCACCGGGTCATACTTCGCCTCTACCTTGGCTACCGCAAGATTGGCAGCACTCACATCACTGGTCACCTTGCTATAAGCACGTTCCATCTGCGGCTGTTGACCAAAGGCCTTGATCAAGCGAATGCCGGTGATGTTCTCCTGCGTCGTATCATTCAACAGGCTGAACTGACGTTGCGCCTCACTAAAGGTATCGTGCATCTGATGGCCGAAGCGCCACATAAAGTAACCCATGATCGGCCACGGCAGCAGCGCCAGCAGCGTGAGCTTCCAGCTCACCATCACCGACATGATGATCAGCACAATCACACCCGTCATCACACCATCAAACAGCGCGAGGATCGCCTCACCGGCCGTCATTTCCACCGCGGTGACATCGTTGGTGGCGCGCGCCATCAAATCACCGGTGTGGTGTTTCTGATAAAAGCTTGGTGCCATCAATGTCAGGTGATCAAAGATCTTACCGCGCATCAATGCTGCGAGCTTGAAGGATGCTCCGTAGAGCTGCCTGCGCCATAACACCCGCAAGCCGTAAACGATGATACCGACGCCGATCAGCAGCCCGATCTTTTCGAGCAGCCACTCATAGCTCAACGTATCGTTCGCCACCGCATCGACCACCTGACCGGTAATCCACGGTGGCACCATTGTCAGGCAGGAGATCGTCAACAACGCCACAAAGGCGATCGTGTAACGCTTCCAGTAAAGGCGGAAGAACCAGCCGAGTTTGCGCAGGATTGTCATGGGGTGGTAGCGGTGGTCACAATGTTATTTTTTAAATTATCGTCACTTCGAGTGAAATACTGTGGTGCTTTGGTCGGTGGTTACTCACGTAGGTATATTACTGGATTCCGGTCTTCACCGGAATGACGGGTTTCTAATAAACTTTGGAGTAAACTACTTCGTCATTCCGGCGCAGGCCGGGATCCAGAAAACCAGCGCGTGACTGATAATGGCAATCGCACCAAAGGCACCCCAAGCGACCACCAAAAACATAACGCTTTTGAATTACCAACCAGCCGGGTTAGTATTCCTGAATATCTATATGGAAGAGTGATAATGCTGACCCCCAATATACCTGAGCCTGAACTCCCTGAACTGAGTAAAGAGAACTTTAAGCGCCTCTCACCAGAGGCGTGCCGTGTCTTTGCCTTTCGTGCGGCCGTGCGAGTGATGCCGTTGATTGGTGGCGGCGAAGTTGGGTTGGCTTTCTGGGCTACTGATGATCGGCCGCAGCATATGGCTGCGGTGGTAGCTGCGATTGATTTGGCTTTATTATTAACAAATAAAAGAGCTGTAGTTAATGTAAACACTATCAATGAGACCACCTACGCGGCGGCAAATATTGCCCACGAAGTTGCCGCGACTGACAAAAATGCTGCTCACGCAGCCAACATTATAAGAGATGTAGTAGCCGCTTCGTACTCTCTCGACTTTGTCGACAATATAGTCGATAAAGCCGTTAGGATTACGATAGAAACCAAGGGTATTAATAGCAAGGATGTTAATGCCGCAATGAAATGGGATCTCATGCAAATACTCTTGTCGCTTGGTGAGGTTGATCCGGCGGGGCTGCTAACTGTACCTCTATGGACTCGGTTCAATGGGGTGGATGAATTTCCAGATGAATGGGTGAGTATCTTTGAGCGCTGGCAGTTATCGATGACTGAAATTGGTATGGAAGATATTGTTGGGCGTTATATGGATTTAGTTGATGCTAATCATTGGAATATTGATGAGACTGAGGAGCGCTTTTTAACTTGGCATAAGGAGTTTGAAGAAGTAAATGGACTTGAAATTAAGCGCAATGACAGTATTGGGAAGATTTTAATGTCTGATGAGCCACAAGACTTAAGCGGGCAGTACGCCTATCACGAACCATTAAAGAAACCCCCATCCCCAAACACAATCAAAACCGCCTCAATCGCAAACCCAACCGGTGACCACGCAACCACAAAAGACGCCCTCGGTCGGGAGGCATTAGTAAAAGCCCTCGCCGCATTCCTCGACCACAAAGAATACAAAGGCCAAAACACTATCGGTCTGTTAGGCCACTGGGGAGCAGGAAAATCAAGCGTACTTAATATGCTTGAAGACGCACTGGCTGAGAATCCGCAGAATGGTTTTAATAAACCCAAAACAAAATATCTCACTGCCACATTTAATGCGTGGGCCTATGAGCATACGGATAATATTCAGGCGGGATTGGCGCAGGAAGTGGTGAGTGGACTGACTGAAAAACTTAGCTTTTTGAAACGTATAGGTTTGGCTCGCCGATTTGCGAAAGAGACTCAGCCGCTGAAGTATAGAATGAGCGTAGTTGGTTTTATATTTGTTTTATTGGCGGCGATAGTGACTGGGTACTTGGGGGAGGAAACATGGCAAAGTGTTGGCGCTGCTGCTGGTGGCTTAGCTGCAACGTTATTGTTTATATGGAAACTAACCAATACAGTGTTTGCACACCCGCTGGCGGACAAACTACAAACCTATTTACGCTTGCCTAGTTTTGGAAAGCATATTGGCCAACTGCCCGTTATCCAGCAGCAAGTAAAAGCGCTGTGTAAGTTGGTATTAACGCCTAATGGTAAAGGCAATGGCAAGATGATTATGACTAACGATAAGCGTTTGTTGTTAATGATCGACGACCTTGATCGCTGCGGTGAAGATGGCATTGTAAAAACGCTGGAAGCGGTGAAGTTGGTAATGGATCTACCCAATGTCACTACCATTATCGCTGTCGACCATCGCATGGCGCTTGCCGCGCTGGCGGTTCATTACCATAACCTTGCAGAGAAAGGCAGTGAACGTACTGCACATGCCATTGCGCGTGATTATCTGGGTAAGATTCTCACGCTACCGATTCAGCTAGATACGCCTGGTGATGCTGAGATTGGTGAGTATCTCGATAAAGTATTGTTTGTGAATCTTGAGATAGAGGATGTATCAACAGAATTTAAGTCAGCTACGTCTATTGACGGGAATGATATTGACGAGCCTGCTGAAGAAGCGATAAATAGTCGGCCGGGAGGAATGGGAAACATTGATCCGGTTGAGCCAGCAGATAATTTTGAGGATGAGGCCTTTAATTCGGGACTTGGGTCAAAGCAAGATTCCGAAGAGGTCGTTGCTTCCAAAAAAGAGCGAGTGTTGGTTGGTGAGGTGGTAAAAGACAGTAAAGAAGAACGTGATCAGTTTGCTTCTTTATCGAAAGCATTAAAGATTACGAATCCTCGTCAATTGAAACGGTTGCATAATAGTTATCGTTTGCTGAAGGCGTTGGATTTTCATCAGGTGGGTGGTGATAAAGGATTTTATGGGGCTGTGCATGAACGATTATTGGCGATGATTTTTTGGATGGAATGGATTTCGTGTCTTGATAAAAAAGCAAGGGATAAAGAGGAGGAATTTATGCGTATGCCTGCCTATAAGGAATCTAGTTTAGATGGATTGAATTTCAGCAAAAGTACGTATGACATGATTAAAGGTATGTTGTTTCCTCATTATGCACTTGATGAGTCATCGGATAGCTATGATGGGTTAAAGGAGCGCGTGAAAGTATTTATGTTGCCTTTTGCTGATATTTCGAATGAACCTGTTAATGAAGATGATAAAAAATAATTTAGTATTTTCTCGTTGAATTACGTGATTTGATAGGTTTGAGCGCTTGGATGGTTTTCTGGATCCCGGCCTGCGCCGGGATGACGGGTGAAGGGAGCCAGTATGACGGATGAAGAGGGCTGGGATGACGCGTGGAGAGTGGACGGTGTGATGGATGTCGACGGGATGGTGGAAAAGGGCGGGGTGACGGATAAGAAAGGGATGGAGTAAAAACAATCTTTCGATTTCAAAAATAGCACGGAGGCTATGGTGGATCGACAACCTTGTGTTTATATTCTCGCAAGCCAGCGTAACGGTACGTTGTATACGGGTGTGACGTCTGATTTGGTTAAGCGGGTGTGGCAGCATCGCAATGATGAGGTGGAAGGCTTTACCCGTAAATATGTGGTGCATCAGTTGGTGTGGTTTGAGTCGCACGAGACGATGGCGGCTGCCATTGGCCGGGAGAAGGCGATAAAGGAATGGAAGCGCGCGTGGAAGTTGCGGTTGATTGAGGAAGGGAATCCTCAGTGGTGTGATTTGTATGATGGGTTGGTTTAGTGGTTTAGTCGGTTCGGTAGGTGCTGACAGTTCAGTGGGTCGCTGGATCCCGGTCTTCACCGGGATGACGGTTTTCCTTATGGTAGGTGGTTGGTACTTAGTTCATCTCTCTTCTCTAATGCAGGCATCAGGCTAAAATCGTTATCCCAAAGCCTGCTGCCCGTCATCCCGGCGCAGGCCGGGACCCAGTAGCCATCTAACGCAGTAAGACCCGCTCAGTATGGTATCGAACAATAAAAGAAGAAAGTCGCAGAAACAAAAAAGCCACTTCCAGATAATTGAATCCGGAAGTGGCTTTGAATAGTACAACTAACTATTTTTATTATTAAATCTCAATATCCCAAATATATCACACTTTTTTACGTTGGTTTAGTGGTGGCTTCGGTTTGCGAGGCGATGATATGCGGTAGCGCCTGAGCGAGCGCTGTTTGCCAGGTGATCGGCTGGATGCCAAATACGTTGTTTAGCTGGGTGCAATCCAGGCGTGAATTTTTTGGGCGCTGTGCGGGGGTAGGGTAGGCGCTGGTGGGGATGCGATGGATCGTTTTTAGCGCGAGGTGGATGTCATTTTGTTCGGCTAAGCGGACGATCTCTGATGCGAAGCCGTGCCAGCTGGTTTCGCCGCTACAGCAGAGGTGGTATGTGCCACTATTTTCTGCAATCCCTTTTTTTGGATTATCTGTTAGCTGGTTTAATATTTGTGCGCTGGTGTTGGCGAGGAACGCGGCCGATGTTGGCGCGCCAATCTGATCGTCAATAATATTCATCTGATCTTTTTCGGCGGCTAGTCGTAAAATGGTTTTCACAAAGTTATGGCCGTGTGTGCCATAAACCCATGAGGTGCGGAAAATGAGGTGCGCTACGCCACTGGCTTTGATGGCCTGTTCGCCGGCGAGTTTGCTTTCGCCGTAAACGTTGAGTGGTGCGGGTCTGTCTTCTTCGCGCCAGGGTTGATCGCCGCTGCCATCAAATACATAGTCGGTGGAGTAGTGGATCAATGCGGCGTCTATGCGTGCGGCCTCTTCGGCTAAAATAGCGGGCGCCTCTGCATTGACTGCGAAGGCGAGTTCCGATTCCTCTTCTGCCTTATCGACGGCGGTATAGGCGGCTGCATTGATGATGATGTCGGGCTTGATTTCTCTGACGCGTTGACGAATTTGGTTGCTGTCAGTCAGGTCGAGCTTACTGCGCTCAAAATCGTGGACTTCGTATTGCGAACTAAGTGTGCGCTTGAGTTCCCAGCCAAGTTGACCGTTGGCACCACTTAGTAAAATTCGAGGTTGTCGGTTCGACATCGTCAGACTTGGTAGCGTGGCAGTCGATTTTCATCGACTTTGCTGAGTGGTGCGGCTTGTTGGTCTTTTTCTGATAGCTGTGGTTGTTCGATGGGCCAGTCAATGCCAATCTCGCTATCGTTCCACAAGATGCTCATTTCACTTTCTGGATGATATAACTCGCTGCATTTATAGGTGAAAAGTGCTTCGTCACTTGTCACGCAAAAACCATGCGCAAAGCCAGCGGGAATGTAGAGCTGATGCTTGTTTTTTTCCGAGAGCGTGGCACCTACCCATCGCCCAAAATGGGGGGAGCCGACTCTGACGTCAACGGCAACATCAAACACTTCGCCTTGCAGAACTGATACCAGCTTGCCCTGGCCAAACGGGTGTTGCAGATGTAGCCCGCGCAACGTGCCGCGTTTTGACAGTGAGAGGTTATCTTGTACAAAGGGACCTGGAATGCCTGCTTGTTCATAGCGAGCATGGTGATAAGTCTCGACAAAATAGCCACGCTCATCGCCAAAGACTTTTGGTTTTATAATGAGTACGCCGGGTAGTGATGACTCAACGACTTCCATTAGTAGTGCTTCTTCTCAAGCAGTGATAACAGATAGATGCCATATTGACTCTTGCTCAGGGGCTGGGCGAGTTGCGCTAGTTGCTCGTTAGTGATGTAGCGCATACGCCATGCGATTTCTTCGGGGCATGCAATCTTTACGGTTTGGCGTTCTTCGATCATTTGAATGAAGTGGCTGGCCTGTAGCAATGATTCATGGGTGCCGGTGTCGAGCCATGCCATGCCGCGGCCCATGATTTCAATTTGTAATTGCTTACGATCGAGATAGGCGCGATTGACATCAGTGATCTCAAGTTCGCCGCGAGGAGAGGGCTTGAGTTGTTTGGCGATATCGACGACCTGGTTGTCGTAAAAATAAAGGCCAGTGACGGCGACGTTGGATGGTGGGTCTTCTGGTTTCTCTAAAATGTCATTGACGTTGCCTTCAGGGTCAAACGACACCACGCCATAACGCTGAGGGTCGCGTACGGTATAGCCAAAAACGATCGCCCCTTCTTCTATTTTCGCGGCACGTTGCAGTTGCCCTGATAGCTTGTCTCCGTAATAGAGGTTGTCACCGAGGATCAGGCAGACGTTATCATCGCCGATAAACTCTTCGCCGATGATAAAGGCCTGTGCAAGCCCTTCCGGGTTGGGTTGCTCTGCATAGCTAAGGCTGATGCCCCATGTTGAGCCATCGCCCAGTAGTTGTTCGAATAGTGGTAAATCGTGCGGTGTGCTGATGATTAAAATATCGGTGATGCCGGCGAGCATCAGTGTGCTGAGCGGATAGTAAATCATCGGCTTGTCATAGACCGGTAACAGCTGTTTACTGATGACGCGGGTGACGGGGTGTAATCGTGTGCCGCTACCCCCTGCTAAAATAATACCTTTCATGATTTATCCAACCCTAATCGTTCGCCTCGGTAGCTGCCATCCAACACATGTTGCCACCAGTCGGTGTTGTTAAGATACCATTCCACTGTTTTGCGTAGGCCAGACTCAAAACTTTCCTGAGGCTGCCAGTCTAGTTCATCGGCTATTTTGCTGGCATCGATAGCGTAGCGCAGGTCATGACCTGGGCGGTCTTCAACAAAGTTGACCAGTGAATAGTGTGGGCAGTGAGATGACTCTGGTAATAATTCATCGAGCAGAGAACAGACGCCCTGTACCACTTCCAGGTTGGTCTTTTCATTATTCCCGCCAACGTTATAGCTTTCTCCTGCGCGGCCTTCTAACAATATCTTAAGCAGTGCACGCACATGGTCATCGACATAGAGCCAGTCGCGTACATTCGCGCCATTGCCATAGACGGGCAGTGCTTCGCCTTTGATCGCCTTTAGAATCATCAATGGAATCAGTTTTTCAGGGAACTGATAAGGGCCGTAGTTATTGGAGCAATTACTCATCACGATAGGGAAGCCGTAGGTGTGGTGCCAGGCATTGACCAGATGGTCCGAAGAGGCCTTGCTGGCCGAGTATGGGGAACTCGGTTGGTAGGGTGTCGTTTCACTAAAGTAGCCGGTCTCTCCGAGCGAACCAAATACTTCGTCGGTTGAAATATGGTGAAAACGAAATCGTGTTCTGGCGGTTTCATCTAGCTGTTGCCAGTAATTCAGTGCCTGTTGCAATAAGGTATAAGTGCCAACGATATTGGTCTGGATGAATTCTGAGGGGCCTTCGATAGAGCGATCTACATGGGATTCGGCCGCGAGGTGCATTACCATATCTGGCTGGTGTTGTTGCAGGATGGATGCGATCTTGTCCGCATCGCAGATGTCGGCTTGAATAAAGTGATAGCGAGGGTTGTCTGCAACCTCGTTCAGGGATTCAAGGTTTCCTGCGTAGGTGAGCTTATCGACGTTGATGATCGTCGTATCATGTTCTTTAATTAACAGCCGTATTAAAGCCGAACCAATAAAACCCGCGCCGCCGGTTACAAGTAATTTCATTAATTTTCTGGATTGTTTGATAGAAAAAACACGCCAAGCCGGGGTGTTCCGTGAGGCTTAAAATACTAGCATGGTGTTATGGAGGCGGCAACCAAAGGCCAGCTAAGAACGGCTGTCGTGTTGGCTAGTTGAGGGAGGATACAGGTTGTTAATATTGAAGCAGCGGGCTATTGCGTCGTCCGCTGCTTCAATGGGTGTTACGACCTGTTGTTGATGTCGAGGTTATGCCACAACTTCTGAGTAGGCCCGGTCTGATTCATGGTGTAGAAGTGAAAGCCGGGTGCGCCGTTGTCGAGTAGCTTGTGGCACATATCGGTCACCACTTCTTCGCCAAAGGCGACCAGTGATGCCTTGTCGTCCCCATAGCCATCGAGCCGTTTTGCAATCCAGCGTGGTATCTCGGCGCCGCACATGTCTGAGAAGCGTTTGAGATTGCTGTAATTGGTGATCGGCATGATGCCGGGGATGATCGGAATATCAACACCGAGCCTTTCACAGTCGTCGACAAAGCGATAATAGGCATCAGCATTGTAGAAGTACTGTGTGATGGCGGCATTAGCACCGGCTTTGACCTTGCGGGCAAAGTTTTCCATGTCCACCTGCGCGTTGGGCGCTTGTGGGTGGAATTCCGGATAGGCGGCGACTTCGATATGAAAGTGATCGCCCGTCTCATTGCGAATGAATTCGACCAGCTCATTGGCGTAACGGAACTCACCAGTTTCGCGCATGCCTGAGGGCATGTCACCGCGCAGTGCGACGATGCGCTTAACGCCAAGTTCTATATAACCATTGAGTAATTCGCGAATCCCTTCTTGCGTTGAGCCGATGCAGGAGAGATGCGGTGCTGCGGCATAACCTTTTTCCTGAATCGCTTTAACCGTATCGAAGGTACCTTCCTGCGTGCTGCCACCGGCACCAAAGGTGACCGAGAAGTAGGCCGGGTTTAACGTAGCCAGTTCCGATAACGTGTTGCGCAGGTTCTCCGCGCCCTTGTCTGTCTTGGGTGGGAAGAACTCGCAGCTAAAGTTTTTTGGGTATTGCTTTTGCGTGTTCATCTGGATGTTCCTTTATCGATTTAAAACGAAAACGGGGCGGTTGCCCACCCCGTCAGCGATGCGATCGATTAGTAGCGGTAGTGGTTTGGCTTGTAAGGGCCTTCCACTGGAACACCGATGTAGTCTGCCTGATCTTTGCTGAGCGTGGTCAGGTTAACGCCGATCTTAGCCAGATGTAGTCGTGCAACTTCTTCATCCAGATGTTTCGGCAGAATGTGAACACCGATTTCGTACTGCTCGCGACGTACGAAAAATTCGATCTGTGCCAATACCTGATTGGTGAATGAGTTAGACATCACGAAACTAGGATGGCCAGTACCGCAACCGAGGTTAACCAGACGACCTTCAGCGAGCATGATGATGCGATTGCCGCTTGGCAGGATGATGTGGTCAACCTGTGGCTTGATATTTTCCCACTCGTACTGGCGCATGCCATTGATGTCGATTTCGTTATCGAAGTGACCGATATTACAAACGATCGCCTGATCTTTCATCTGAACCATATGATCATGAGTGATGATGTCTTTGTTACCGGTGGTGGTGACAAAGATATCGCCGATGGCTGCTGCGGCATCCATGGTGACAACTCGAAAGCCTTCCATTGCTGCCTGTAGTGCGCAGATAGGATCGATTTCGGTGATCATCACAGTTGCGCCCAGTCCTTTGAGTGACTGCGCAGAACCTTTACCGACGTCGCCGTAACCAGCAACGATCGCGACTTTACCGGCAATCATTACATCGGTTGCACGCTTGATACCATCAACCAAAGATTCACGACAGCCGTAGAGGTTATCGAACTTAGATTTGGTGACAGAATCGTTAACGTTCATCGCAGGGAACAGTAGTTCGCCGCTTTCAATCATTTCATACAGGCGATGTACACCGGTGGTGGTCTCTTCGGTAACGCCCTTAATGTTGGCGGCCTGTTTGGTCCAGTACTGGTTGTCCTCTTTCATGACGCGAGCCAGTACACCCAGTACGCATTTGAACTCTTCGTTATCGGTGGTCTCGGGACCCGGTACGACGCCGGCTTTTTCGTATTCAACGCCTTTGTGAACCAGCATGGTTGAGTCGCCACCATCGTCGAGAATCATGTTGGCGGATTCACCGTTTGGCCATTTAAATGCCTGCTCGGTACACCACCAGTACTCTTCCAGGGTTTCGCCTTTCCATGCGAAAACAGGTACGCCAGAGGCTGCAATTGCTGCGGCCGCGTGATCCTGAGTTGAGAAGATGTTGCATGATACCCAGCGTACTTCGGCACCCAGTGCGGTCAGGGTTTCGATCAGTACCGCAGTCTGGATGGTCATGTGCAGGCTGCCCATGATACGAGCGCCTTTGAGCGGTTTTTCGGTGCCGTATTTTGTGCGCAGCGCCATCAGACCGGGCATTTCGGTCTCAGCGATGTTCATTTCTTTGCGGCCCCAGTCGGCCAGGGTGATGTCGGCGATTTTATAATCGGTAAATTGAGACATTCGTTGTCCTCCAAATTTAACCGAGCGCCGTTGTTACTGAAGTCTCATTCCGAGCCTGGCAGGTGTTTCCCATGAATCTTGGGTACCTGTCGCAGCGCTCCTCGGAAGGAGGGAAATCTTTTAAGATTTGGTTGAATTCTTCCTATCGGTAGATCCGGTCGCAAAGTTTAATCCAGATTGGGGTGTGAATAAACCCCAACCTGTTATGACTTTTAGCTGTTGGGGCTTTTTAGATTCCAGCGGCGGCGCGCAATGCGTCGGCTTTGTCTGTTTTTTCCCAGGTAAAGTTTGGCTCTTCGCGACCAAAATGACCGTAAGCAGCGGTTGGGCCGTAGATCGGACGTAGCAGATCGAGCATCGCAATCAGACCTTTTGGACGCAGGTCGAAGTGTTCACGAACCAGTTCAACGATTTTGTCGTTTGAGATCTTGCCGGTACCGAAGGTTTCAATTGAGATTGAAGTGGGTTCGGCAACACCGATCGCATAAGAGACCTGAATCTCACAACGATCCGCAAGGCCAGCGGCAACCACATTCTTAGCCACGTAACGACCGGCATAGGCAGCAGAGCGATCAACCTTTGAAGGGTCTTTACCAGAGAACGCACCGCCACCATGACGCGCCATGCCGCCGTAGGTATCAACAATGATTTTACGTCCGGTCAGACCGCAGTCACCGACCGGGCCACCGACGACAAAACGGCCGGTTGGATTGATGTGGTACTGGGTGTCAGCGTTGATCCATTCGGCGGGCAGTACCGGCTTGATGATCTCTTGCAGCACTGCTTCGCGTAGGTCGTCGGTGCTGATTTCTGGGTTGTGTTGGGTTGAGAGCACGACCGCTTCGATACCGACCGGCTTGTGGTCTTCGTAGCGGAAGGTTACCTGGCTTTTCGCATCTGGGCGCAACCACGGCAATGTGCCATTTTTACGTACTTCGGCCTGGCGTTTGACCAGCTTGTGAGCGTAGTGGATTGGTGCTGGCATCAATACATCGGTCTCATTGCTGGCGTAGCCAAACATCAGACCCTGATCGCCTGCACCCTGTTCGTGGTCGTCAAATTCATCAACGCCCTGCGCGATATCGGCAGACTGTTTGTCGATTGAGGTGATGACGGCGCAGGATTCCCAATCGAAACCCATTTCTGAACTGTTGTAGCCGATCTCTCTGACGGTTTTGCGCACCACTGCTTGCATATCGACCCATGCTGAGGTGGTGATCTCACCAGAGAGGATTACCATGCCGGTGTTGACCATCGTTTCACAGGCGACGCGCGCCGCTGGGTCTTGCTCAAAAATAGCGTCGAGTACCGCGTCGGAGATTTGATCGGCAACCTTATCTGGGTGGCCTTCAGAAACAGATTCAGATGTGAAGAGATGTGATGTTGTCATGCCGTCCTCTTGGGAATATTTTGCAAATTTTTGCCTGCCCGTGAAATGTTCCTGTTCACGAGACTTATTTTTGTATCAACGTTGAAAGTTCCGCGATTGTAGCGGCTTGTTAATGAGATGTCATTAGTCGGGCATACCATGCCCTTTTTAAGCTGGGGTGTATGCGCTGCGGTGGGCTGCGTATAATGGGGTTTACGATTGGTAGTTATCTTGGATTATTTGAAGGTAGGGAGAGCGCTTATTATGGTTAGTCTTGAGACGCCGCTGTGTGAATTTGGTAAGCCTGCGATCGATTTTGATCTGCCGGGTGTTGATGGTAAGCGTTGGTCACTTGCGGATTGCAAGGGGGAGAATGGTTTGCTGGTGATGTTTATCTGTAATCATTGTCCTTATGTGATCGCGATTCGTGAACGGATTGTGCGTGATGCGCGTGAGTTGGAATCCCACGGGGTGAATTTTGTGGCAATTATGTCTAATGACCCCTCTGATTATCCAGAAGACTCTTTTGAAAATATGCGGAAGGTGTCCGATGATTTCGGTTTTCCTTTTCCCTATTTGCTGGATGAGAGTCAGGCGGTTGCAAAGGCCTATGGGGCGATTTGTACGCCGGATTTCTTTGGTTACAACGGCGACCTTGAGCTGCAGTATCGCGGGCGACTCGATGCCAGTCGTAAAGAGAGTGCGCTGCCCGATGCCAGGCGAGAGCTGTTTGAGGCGATGACTCAGATTGCGGAGAGCGGTGAGGGGCCGCGTGAGCAGATTCCGAGTATGGGGTGTTCGATCAAGTGGATCTCCCCGTCTTAATTGGGGTTTTTGTGTGAAAATGCACCTTAGGAAGGTATGTTGTGTCCTAAAGTGGCCATGAAGAAATTTTCGGCTGCTTTTATCTTTTTGTTATTTAAGGTTTTTTTCTTTATTCTTTGATTGGCTATTGCCGAACTGGCGCGGGTAGGCGAAAATAGCCGGTTCTTGTTGAAGGCTATATCCGCTGAAACTAAGTGATTGAGCCGGTTGATATTTGACTTTGCATCTCACGGGGAGAGTCGTTCCATTGGTTTTGGGGCGGTCCGCAGAGAGTTTAGAAACTAGAATCATAAATAAGGACTGGGATGCGTCACCCTCCGGTAGTGCTAGGTATTGTGGGAAAGCCAGTGGCTGAGCGACGAGCGCTCGCAGCTGGAATGACGCATTTGCTGGGTGGAGCGCAGCGTGTCTCCAGGCTTTCGCTTGATGATTATAGAAAATATAGTCATGAGGAAGGATTGAAACAATCCGTGACGGCTGCGCATCCAGCGGCTATTCGGTTGGATATGGTGGAGCAGCATTTAGGATTGTTGAAGCGTGGTGAAGCGATAATGCGCCCCACCTTCAATCGGCAGGAGGATACCTTTGAGCCTGCGGTATATATAGAGCCGCGCCCGTTTGTTATTGTTGATGGAGAGCTTGGGTTTTTTACGCAGGGTGTGCGTAACAGTTTGGATTTAAGAGTTTTTTATAGCTCTGATGACGCGGTTGTCGATTGGCCGGGTGATTTGACTGGAGATGCGGTTGCTTATATAGAGTCGCAACGGAAGTGGGCTGATATGGTGGTGGAGCATTTGCCATCAGTAGGTGCAAGTGAAGGGAGGGCTTTAGCGTTGACGCTGCGCCCAACCCTGCCGCACCTTGCGTTACAGGAATTGATACAGGCTGCTGGTGAGCAGCACGGCATGCGACTGGAATTGGCGCGTGACATGGGGTTGCCGGTAGATCGGGTACTGATTGATACAGCCATTAGCAATAAGGCGGCAGCACACTTTAAGAAGCGGTTGCTGGCAGAAATACCAGGTGAATACCGACATGAGAGTGTTGTGTTAGGGGTCGAGAGTGAGACTCAAGGCCATTCAGAGTCGCAGGCCCTGGCCCAGATATTGGTGGCGCTCCACCTGTTTAAAGTGGCGAGTGGTTAAACAGAATTTTATTAAGGTATCGATGGTCGTTTAAATGTCGGTGCTGTAACAGTTTTATTTTTGATATAGACAGGAGAAATCAATGCCATCTCGTAGAGATCTAGCAAATGCCATACGTGCGCTGAGCATGGACGCGGTACAAAAAGCCAAATCAGGCCACCCGGGTGCACCGATGGGAATGGCGGATATCGCTGAAGTTCTGTGGAACAGCCACATGAAGTACAACCCAACCAATGCCAAATGGGCAGATCGTGACCGTTTTGTGCTTTCTAATGGTCATGGTTCAATGTTGATCTACTCTTTATTGCATCTGTCTGGTTATGACTTGAGCATTGAAGATATTAAAAACTTCCGTCAGTTGCATGCTAAGACTGCAGGTCATCCAGAATATGGTTATGCCGATGGTATTGAGACCACTACAGGTCCTTTGGGTCAGGGTATTACCAACGCGGTAGGCATGGCGATTGCTGAGCGTACATTAGCGGCACAGTTCAACAAGCCAGGTCACGATATCGTTGATCACAACACCTATGTGTTTATGGGAGATGGCTGTTTGATGGAAGGTCTTTCTCATGAATCTTGCGCGATGGCGGGTACATTGGGCCTCGGTAAACTGATCGCATTCTGGGATGACAATGACATCTCTATTGATGGTCATATCGGTGACTGGATGGAAAAGGGCGTACCGGGGCGTTTCAGGTCTTACGACTGGCATGTGATCCCTGATGTTGATGGCCATGACCCTGAAGCAGTTAGCGCAGCGATCTCAGAAGCGAAGTCTATCTCTGACAAGCCTACCCTGATCTGTACTCGCACCACCATTGGTTTTGGTTCGCCAAACATGTCTGGTAGCCACGCGTGCCATGGTGCACCACTGGGTGAAGAAGAGATCAATCTGACTAAAGCGGCTCTGGGTTGGGATCATGCCGCATTTGAAGTGCCTTCTGATGTTTACGCTGGTTGGGATCATAAAGAGCAAGGTGCTGCTGATGAATCTAGCTGGAACACTAAATTCGATGCGTATAAAGCAGCATTCCCAGCTGAAGCGGCTGAGTTTGTACGTCGTATGTCAGGTGAATTACCTGCTGGCTTTGCTGTTGAGATGGATAAGTTTATCGCCAAGACTCAGGACGAAATGCCAAACATCGCTTCTCGTAAGGCGTCACAAAATGCAATCGAAGCAATGGGTCCTTTACTACCAGAAATGTTCGGCGGCTCTGCTGATCTGACCGGTTCTAATCTGACCAACTGGTCTGGTACCGTGAAAGTGACGCCAGAAAATGCGGACGGCAACTACCTTTCATGGGGTGTGCGTGAGTTCGGTATGGCGCACATGATGAACGGTATGGTTTTGCATGGTGGTTTCAAAGTCTACGGCGCAACCTTCTTTATGTTCATGGAATTCATGCGTAATGCATTGCGTATGTCTGCGCTGATGAAGATCGGCACTATCTATGTTTACACGCATGACTCAATTGGTCTGGGCGAAGATGGTCCGACTCATCAGCCTGTTGAACAGCTAGCGACGATGCGCGTTATCCCTGGCTTCCAGACATGGCGCGGTTGTGATGCGATCGAATCTGCAGTGTCATGGAAAGTAGCAATGCTGCGCGGTGATGCACCGACTGCACTGGTTTTCTCTCGTCAAAACCTGACACCAATGGCGCGTACTGCTGATCAGGTTGCGAACATTGAGAAGGGTGGTTACGTACTGAAAGATTGTGAAGGCGCGCCTGATATCATTTTCATCGCGACCGGCTCTGAAGTGGGTCTAGCGGTTGATGCTGCGGCGGCGATGGATGTAAATGTACGTGTTGTTTCGATGCCTTCTACCTGCGCATTCGACACGCAAGATCAGGCCTACAAAGATTCTGTTTTGATTCCAGGCGTTAAGCGCGTGGCAATCGAAGCTGGTGTTGATCAGTCCTGGTTCAAATATGTTGGCCTTGACGGCGGAACTGTTTGCATGAAGTCTTTTGGTGAATCTGCCCCTGCTGGTGAACTGTTCAAAGAGTTCGGTTTCACCGTAGAGAACGTGGTTGCGACAGCAAACGCAGTGCTAGGCAAGTAACTTAATTATTAGGCAGCAGTTTCTATATTTATCGAGGCTGCTGCCAACAAGTTTTGTTTTACATTTTAGGAGAATGACTAATGACAATTAAAATCGGTATTAATGGTTTCGGCCGTATCGGTCGTATGGCCTTCCGTGCAGTAGCACAGGAGTTCAACGACATGGAAATCGTTGCAATCAATGATCTACTGGACGCAGACTACCTTGCATACATGCTGAAGCATGATTCAGTACACGGTCGTTTTGACGGTGAAGTTTCTGTTGATAACGGTGCACTGATCGTTAACGGCAAGAAAATCCGCCTGACTGCTGAGCGTAACCCTGCTGACCTTAAGTGGGATGAAGTTGATGTTGATATCGTTCTGGAATGTACCGGTTTCTTCCTGACTGAAGAGACTTGTCAGGCGCACATCGATGCGGGTGCTAAGAAGGTTGTTCAATCTGCGCCGTCTAAAGATGCGACACCGATGTTCGTGTTTGGTGTTAACCACAATGAGTACGCAGGGCAGGCGATCAGCTCAGCTGCTTCTTGTACCACTAACTGTCTGGCTCCTGTTGCTAAAGTACTGAATGACAATTTTGGTATCAAGCGTGGTTTGATGACAACTGTTCACGCAGCAACGGCTACTCAGAAAACGGTTGATGGCCCTTCTATGAAAGACTGGCGCGGTGGTCGTGGTATTCTGGAAAACATCATTCCTTCTTCTACTGGCGCAGCGAAAGCGGTTGGTGTTGTACTGCCTGAGCTGAATGGCAAACTGACCGGTATGGCTTTCCGCGTACCTACTTCAGACGTTTCTGTTGTTGATCTGACCGTTGAGCTGGAAAAAGATACTTCTTACGATGACATCTGTGCAGCAATGAAAGCGGCTTCTGAGTCTGACGAAATGGGTCAAACTCTGGGTTACACCGACGACAAAGTTGTGTCGACTGACTTCCGTGGTTGTGGTTACTCTTCTATCTTCGATTCAGGTGCTGGTATCGCACTGGATGGCACTTTCGTGAAAGTGGTTTCCTGGTACGACAACGAGTACGGCTATACCTGTAACATGATGCGTTTTGTTCGCCACGTAGCGGCTAACTAAGGCTTCTGTTAGAGGGCCAGAAAGGCATGGGAGTTCGCTCCCGTGCCTTCTCTCTTCCCGAGAGATTTGCTGAGAGAGTGACTCTCATCAAATTTTTTGAAAACCTTAGGAGATATTAATGTCTGTAATCAAAATGATCGATGTAGACCTTTCAGGTAAGCGCGTACTGATTCGTCAAGATCTGAATGTGCCACTTAAAAACGGTGCAGTATCTGATGACACCCGTATTCGCGCATCATTGCCAACTATCCAGAAGGCATTGGAAAGTGGTGCCAAGGTGATGATTATGTCTCATCTTGGGCGTCCAACCGAAGGTGAATATACGGATGAATATTCACTGGCTCCTGTTGCGGCCTATATGGGTGAGTTATTGGGTAAAGAGGTTAAGCTGGTTAAAGATTACCTGAATGGTGTTGAGCTGGCTGACGGTGAAGTGGCGATTCTTGAAAATGTACGTTTCAATGTAGGCGAAAAGAAAAACGAAGATGCACTTTCTAAGCAGTACGCGGCACTTTGTGATGTGTTCGTAATGGATGCTTTCGGTACCGCACATCGTGCACAAGCGTCAACACATGGTGTGGCTAAATTTGCACCGACAGCATGTGCGGGTCCGTTACTGTCAGGTGAGCTGGAAGCACTGGGCAAAGCGTTGGATAATCCTGCGCGCCCAATGGTTGCGATTGTGGGTGGCTCAAAGGTTTCAACTAAACTGACTGTTCTGGAATCGCTTTCTAAGATTGTTGATCAGCTGATTGTGGGTGGCGGTATCGCGAATACTTTTATCGCGGCAGCGGGCCACAATGTTGGTAAGTCTCTTTATGAGGGTGATCTGGTTGATACCGCTAAGAAGCTGACCGCCGATGCACAGGCGCGCGGTGGTGATATCCCTGTTCCTAGTGATGTTGTGTGTGCCAAAGAGTTTGCTGAAAGTGCAGCGGCTGAACTGAAGAGTGCATCAGACGTTGCAGACGATGACATGATCTTTGATATCGGCCCTGACAGTGCGAAAGAACTGGCGGAAATTTTGAAAAATGCGGGCACCATCGTATGGAATGGCCCTGTTGGCGTATTTGAGTTTGATCAGTTTGGTGAAGGCACCAAAGCAATTGCCAATGCAATTGCAGAAAGCCCTGCGTTTTCAATTGCAGGTGGTGGTGACACATTGGCCGCCGTTTCAAAATATGGGATTGCCGATAAGGTGTCGTATATTTCGACCGGTGGTGGTGCGTTCCTTGAATTCCTGGAAGGCAAAAAATTGCCGGCCGTTGAAATTCTGGAAGAGCGGGCTAAATAGTAGCAGATAATTTATGGGGATCAGGTGATCTCCTTTTTTAGTTAATATTGGGGAGTAGATAAGTTGCGCAGAACAAAGATCGTCGCAACTCTAGGGCCGGCAACAGACGACCTTAAAGTTTTGGAGTCACTGGTAGTGGCTGGTGTGGATGTTGTGCGTTTGAATTTTTCTCACGGTTCTTTCGAAGAGCAAAAATTTCGTGCGGATAATATAAGAAAACTTGCAGACAAACACGGCAAAGCGATTGGTGTTCTAGTTGATCTGCAGGGGCCGAAAATTCGTACTTGCAAATTTAAGGAAGGGAAGGTGAACCTGGTCGAGGGTGATAGCTTTATCCTGGATGCCGCATTGGGTGACCTTGAAGGAACCAATGAGCGAGTAGGGCTGACCTATAAGCAATTGCCTAATGATGTGAAGTCAGGCGACACCTTGTTGCTTGATGATGGTCGTATGATTCTGGAAGTGACCGAAGTTAAAGGGCAGGAAGTGCATACCAAAGTGATGCATACCGGGCCTTTATCGAATAACAAAGGAATTAACCTGCAAGGTGGCGGCCTTTCTGCGCCAGCTTTAACGGAAAAAGATAAGATTGATATTGTCTCTGCAGCGAAGCTTGATGCTGATTTTGTAGCGGTTTCATTTCCGCGTAAGGCTGATGATGTTCACGAATGTCGTCGTTTATTGACGGAGGCGGGTGGTACCGCCGCAATCGTTTCGAAGATTGAACGTGCCGAAGCTCTGGATGTGATCGATGAGATTATCGAAGCCTCTGAAGTCATTATGGTGGCACGAGGTGACCTTGGCGTTGAAGTGGGCGATGCTGAGTTGCCTGCGATTCAGAAAGACCTGATTAAGCGCGCACGTGCGATGGATCGTGTTGTGATCACGGCAACACAGATGATGGAATCGATGATTGAAAACCCGATTCCAACACGTGCAGAAGTGTTTGATGTCGCTAACGCTGTACTGGATGGCACCGATGCAGTGATGCTGTCTGGTGAGACCGCTGCGGGAAAATATCCGGCGAAGGTTGTTGAATCAATGGGGCGTATCTGTGAAGAAGCAGAGAAGCAGCGCACCACCCGCGTCTCTGATCATCGTGTTGAGCTTACCTTTGATCGTACCGATGAGGCGATTGCCATGGCAACAATGTATACCGCCAACCATTTAGATGTTGATGGTATTGCCGCGTTGACTGAGTCCGGTTCTACCGCGCTATGGATGTCACGTATTAGCTCTGGACTACCCATTTATGCATTGACGCAGAGTGAAAAGACTAAGCGCCGTATGACGTTGTACCGTGGTGTCTATCCAATGAGTATTAACATCGATGAAGTTAAGCAGTACCAACTTAGCGCGCATGCGCAAAAAGTATTACTAGAGCGTGGCGTCGTAAAGAATGACGACCTGATCATCATCACTAAAGGTGACAAGGTTGGCGTCGACGGCGGAACTAACTCTATGAAGATTGTTCGTATTGGGGCTTGATCACTGCGCTCATCCCCGGTATATAACGTGTTATAAACTTTTTAGTACTTAAATAACCTTAAATAATAGGAGAAACAGAAATGGCTTTGATTTCACTACGCCAATTACTGGATCATGCTGCAGAAAATGCCTACGGTATGCCAGCATTCAATGTAAACAACATGGAGCAGGTTCACGCGATCATGCGGGCTGCTGATGCAGTTAATTCACCTGTCATCATGCAGGGTTCTGCGGGCGCACGCTCTTATGCAGGCGAGCCTTTCCTACGTCATCTGATTTCTGCGGCTATTGAGCAGTACCCACACATTCCTGTTGTGATGCATCAGGATCACGGTTCTGAGCCAGCGGTATGTCTGCGTTCTATCCAATCTGGTTTTTCATCAGTGATGATGGATGGTTCTTTAGAAGCCGATATGAAAACACCGTCTTCTTTTGAATATAACGTTGACGTGACCAAAACTGTTGTCGATATGGCGCATGCTGGTGGTGTTTCTGTTGAAGGTGAGTTGGGTTGTCTTGGTTCTCTTGAGACTGGCGAAATGGGCGAGGAAGATGGTCATGGTGCAGAAGGTAAACTTGATCTTGATATGCTGCTGACCGACCCACAGGAAGCGAAAGATTTCGTTGAGAAGACCAATGTTGATGCGCTGGCTATCGCAATTGGTACCTCTCATGGCGCATACAAGTTCACCAAGAAACCTACCGGTGACGTGTTGCGAATTGACCGCATTAAAGAGATTCACACAGTAATCCCTAACACTCATCTGGTCATGCACGGTTCTTCTTCAGTGCCTCAGGAATGGCTGGAAATCATCAACAACTACGGTGGCGACATGGGTCAAACCTACGGCGTACCAGTCGAAGAAATCGTTGAAGGCATCAAACATGGTGTGCGTAAGGTTAACATCGATACCGATCTGCGTATGGCATCGACTGGCGCGGTTCGTAAGTTTCTTGCTGAAAACACATCAAACTTTGACCCACGTAAATTCCTGAAAGAATCTACTGCTGCGATGTCTGAAATTTGTAAGGCACGTTTCGAAGCGTTTGGTTGTGCGGGACAAGCAGCCAAGATCAATGCTAAGTCTTTAGAGCAGATGATCGACTTTTATAAATAAGGTCGTTTTGATGTAATAAAAAGCCCCGGGTTGCGATGCAGCTCGGGGCTTTTTTGTTTGAAGTTTTTTTAGCTGTTTATTGTGGCGAGATATTTTTTGAACTCCTCGCCATTTTCTGGATGCCTCATGCCGTATTCAACAAAGGCCTTCATGTAGCCTATTTTAGAGCCACAATCATGAGACTTGCCTGTCATATGAAAGGCCTCAACTGTTTCAAGTTCGATTAAGCTTGCGATCGCATCTGTTAATTGAATTTCATCGCCAGCACCTGGCGCGGTGTTTTCCAGCAAATCCCAGATTTTAGACGACAGTACATAGCGTCCAACAACGGCAAGATTTGAAGGTGCTTCATCTACTTTGGGTTTCTCAACGACTTTAGTCATTGCTGCTGAATCACCTGGTAGTACTGTCTGACCACCACAATCAACCACGCCATAATTAGAAACCTGCTCTATTGGTACTGGCTCAACCATGATTTGACTGGTCTGAGTCGCTTCAAAGCGTTTAATCATTGCGGCTAGATTTTCACTTTTAAGGTCGCATGATGCGTCATCGATTAATACATCCGGCAATACAACAATAAATGCATTGTCGCCGATAAGTGGCCGTGCCGTGGCGACTGCATGGCCTAGTCCTTTTGCCTGCCCCTGACGGACATGCATGATGGTGATATCTTTAGGGCAAATCGTTTGAATCTCTTCTAACAGCTTTCTTTTGACCTTTTTTTCTAGCGTTGTTTCTAGCTCAAAAGATTTATCAAAATGATTTTCAATGGCATTCTTTGATGAATGAGTGACCAGGACTATCTCTTTAATGCCTGCATCAACGCATTCGTTGACAATGTACTGAATCAGCGGTTTATCGACAAGCGGTAGCATCTCTTTTGGGATTGCTTTGGTTGCCGGAAGCATGCGTGTGCCAAGGCCGGCGACAGGAATGACTGCTTTTGTAATCATATTCAAGTTTAGAGTCCCGTTTATATTTTGTAATAATCTTGATACCACGAAATAAAATTCGCAATACCATCTTCAATAGTAGTGGCTGGCTTGAAACCGACATCATTCACCAGGTCATCTATATTAGCAAAAGTGGCAGGTACATCGCCGGGTTGTAGTGGTAGCAGGTTTTTTTCAGCCTTGATGCCAAGGCACTCTTCAATGACCTCAATGAATCGTAGTAGCTCAACCGGCTGGTTGTTTCCGATGTTATAGATTCGATAGGGCGCGTAACTAGTGCCAGTATCTGGGGCATCACTTGACCATGCTGGGTTTGGTGTGGCGGTATGATTAAGCGTTCGAATAACGCCTTCTACGATATCGTCGATGTAGGTAAAGTCACGTTTGCATTTTCCGAAGTTGAAAACATCGATAGGTTCTCTCGCCAGGATTTTCTTGGTGAAGGAGAAATAAGCCATGTCAGGCCTACCCCATGGACCATAGACAGTAAAGAATCTTAAGCCAGTGGTCGGGATATTATATAGATTGCTATAACTATGAGCCATTAACTCGTTCGCTTTTTTGGTGGCGGCGTAGAGGCTTACTGGATGGTCTACATTGTGATGAATAGAGAACGGCATCTGTGTGTTGGCGCCATAAACTGAGCTGCTGGAGGCATAGACCAGGTGTTTAATGTCATAGTTCCGGCAGCCTTCCAGTATGTTGAGCATGCCGCTTAGATTGCTATCAGCATAGGCGTGAGGATTCTGAAGCGAATAGCGAACGCCAGCTTGTGCGGCGAGGTGAACAACCTTTTCAGGCTGATGCTCTTTGAAGATTTGATCGATGCGATCTCTGTCGGCGAGATCGGCACGAATATCGGTGAAATTATTATGTGCGTTTAATGGCGTCAGCCGGTCTTCTTTTAGTGACACATCATAGTAGTCGTTGAGGTTATCAATGCCAATGACCTCATCGCCCTGTTTGAGTAGAGCCTGGGCGACATAGGAGCCAATAAATCCGGCAGTTCCAGTGACAAGTATGCGCATAAGTTTTCCTTGTGGTCAGTGGTTTATTGTAAATGGATACCAATTTTATTCGGTAGAGCGGAGTATTTAGTATTAATACTCTATTTCTGGAAATAAGGTGCCGGATTCGTAAATAGCGCCACCTTTTTGTATGGTTCTTTTGAAGCATTTTAAATGCTTCGGCGCGACCTGCTGTGATATCCCATTTTGTAATCGGCGTGATTCCCTGCAACTTGATGCTCAGTGCTAATCTGGCAAAACTGGGGCTAACCACGCCAATTTTCATGTTCTCTTGAGGCTATTTATTTGCGGCCGATGGCGTAGTAGGTAAAGCCCTGGCTATTAAGGGTAGCTGGATCATAAATATTACGTCCATCAAAGATGGTCGGACTGGATAACTGTTCTTTAATAAAGTCAAAGTCTGGGCTACGGAAGGCCTGCCATTCGGTGACGACGATTAAGGCATCTGCGCCAGAGAGTGCGCTTTTGCTGTCGTCACAAAGCGTTAGGTCTGGTCTGTCGCCATAAATTCGCTGTGCTTCATCCATCGCTTCTGGATCATATGCCTGTACTTTGGCACCCGCTTCCCATAGTGATTCCATTAATGTGCGACTAGGAGCGGCGCGCATGTCGTCTGTTTTAGGTTTAAACGCCAGTCCCCAGACAGCAAAGGTTTTGCCTTTGAGGTCGCCATCAAAATGCTTGCTAATTTTCTGGAATAGAATCGTTTTTTGGCGGTTGTTAACGGTCTCAACGGCCTGTAAAAGTGGTGCGTCATAGCCAATTTCATTGGCGGTACGTTCAAGAGCCTGCACATCTTTAGGAAAGCATGAGCCGCCATAGCCACAGCCGGGGTAGATAAAGTGATAGCCAATGCGTGGGTCGGAACCAATGCCGAGTCGCACCTGCTCGATATCTGCACCAAGACGCTCAGCCATATTGGATAGCTCGTTCATAAAGCTGATTTTAGTCGCTAGCATGGCGTTAGCTGCGTATTTTGTGAGTTCAGCAGAGCGGATATCCATCACTACCAGGCGGTCGTGATTACGATTGAAAGGTGTATAAAGCGCTCGTAATAGCTCAGTAGTACGAGGATTGTCGGTACCTATCACGATACGATCGGGCTTCATGAAATCGCTGATTGCAGCTCCCTCTTTGAGAAACTCAGGGTTTGATACAACGTCGAAATCGAGGCTTTTCCCGCGTTTCTCCAACGCCGCTGTGACGGTTTCACGTACTTTGTCAGCAGTGCCAACAGGTACGGTTGATTTGTCGATAATGACGCGATAATCGTCCATATGCTCACCAATACTCTTGGCCACAGCTTTGACGTATTGCAGGTCAGCTGAGCCATCTTCATCAGGAGGGGTGCCGACGGCGATAAATTGAAATAGACCATGGGCGACGCCTGCGGCTATATCGGTGGTAAATGAAAGATTCCCTTTTTTTGCATTATCGAGAACCAGCTTATCAAGCCCTGGTTCATAAATGGGGATTTCGCCGCGATTTAGCATTTCAATCTTTTTTTGATCGATGTCAACACAGACTACGTCGACACCAACTTCAGCTAAGCAGGCACCGGTTACAAGGCCAACATAGCCGGACCCAAAAACAGTAACTTTCATCGCGTAAACCCCGTGTGTTAAATTTGTTTATATTAAAGTGTCATAGTGTTAGTGCTATGATATTACATAATTTAGGTAAACGGCATGATTTTAGCCGAGTTTAGCCAGGCGATATACTCTATTCCTGTTGAAAGTGGGGGGGTTGTGTGGAAGAAAGTGATGGTGGTTGACCTGGGTGGGCGTCATCGTGATGTTTCCCTTGTTTTTATTGAGATATGGCACGAATAGATTTAAAAAATAAAGCATAATATGAATGTGTCCGATACTATTATTTTCAAGTTAAAACGGTAAGATATAAAACATGGTGAGAGTTTTTCGGCACTATATACCAACAGCTTTTGTTTTATTGGGGTGTATAGAGGCTTTGATTTTAGCGTTTTCCGTGTTTCTCGGTGCATCATTATGGCACTGGGAAGGAGAGCCGCTTGTTTTTGACTGGCCTTTGTTCGGGAGGGGCTTGTTATTCTCTATTGTGATGTTGAGCTCGATGACATTTATGGGCTTATACCAGCGACACATGCGGGAAGGGGTTTCTGCTGCTTTACTTAGGGCAGTTGCTGGTCTCGTGATAGGTTTTATCACTTTAAGTATTGTTTTTTATGTTTTGCCTGGTATAGCTCTTGGCCGGGGAGAGTTCGCATTGTCATCTCTGATTGCAGTTGTGGCGGTCGTTTTAGTCCGTTTTGTGTTTGTTCGTTATGTTGATGACGATAAGGGTAATCGGCGAATTCTGGTGTTGGGTGTTGGTAACCGGGCGATGGCAATTAATAATTTGTTACGTCGGAAGACTGATCAGCGTGGTTTTTCAATTGTCGGGTACGTGAAGTTTCCAGGTGAACGCGTTGTGGTTGCTGAAAATATTATTCAGCATGACAGGACCTTGCTGGAATTATCTACAAAGTACCAAGTTGACGAGATTGTGGTTGCGATTGAGGATCGACGTAAGAGCTTCCCAATGCATGAGATCGTTGATTGCCGTATGAGTGGCGTCGACGTGGTTGATCTACTCACCTTTTTTGAGCGCCAAACAGGCAAGATCATGATCGATATCCTGAACCCTAGCTGGCTGGTCTTCTCTGATGGCTTTAAATATGGCGCGCTAAGGGTTTATTCAAAGCGGCTTTTCGATATTGTCGCCAGTTTGCTTTTGTTGTTGATCGCCTTGCCGGCGATTATAGTGACGGTGATCGCTATCTATCTGGAAGACCGGGGGCCGATACTCTACCGTCAGGTCAGGGTTGGAGAAAACTGGAAGTTATTTCAGGTACTGAAGTTTCGTAGTATGCGAGTCGATGCTGAGGGAGATGGGCAGGCGCAGTGGGCCTCGAAAAATGATAGCCGTATCACGCGAGTTGGCGATGTTATTCGTAAGCTTAGAATTGATGAGCTACCTCAGATCGTCAATGTTTTACGGGGTGACATGAGTTTTGTTGGTCCGCGTCCTGAGCGCCCTGTTTTTGTGGAGCAGTTATCCGAAAATATTGATTACTATTCTGAGCGTCATCGTGTCAAGCCTGGTATTACGGGTTGGGCTCAGATTTGTTATCCCTATGGCGATTCTGAGAAGGATTCCTATGAAAAATTACAGTTTGATCTTTATTATGTGAAAAACTACAGCCTCTTTCTTGATCTGGTTATCTTATTCCAAACTGCGGGCGCAGTGTTATGGGGCAAAGGCGGCCGTTAGTCTGTGTTTTATCTGTACATGGTCGTTGCTGAGAGTTACTTGTAATGTTTAATTTGGCTGTTGTGAGTTACCTTGCGGCAGCTATCGCATTTATGTTGCTCTTGCTGTTTACTGTGATTAAGTGGCGAGCATGTGTTGAAGATGGGCTGTTGTTGCTTGCGTCTACGATGATGTGTTTATGGGCGTTGTTTATCGCTAGTCATCATTTTTACGGTCATTTTAGTCCCCTTGTCATTTCTATTGTTGAATTACTTCGCAATCTTGCCTGGATTGCGTTGCTGTTACGATTGCTTTTCGTCATCAAAGGCTCCAGATATCAAGGCCCCCACCTGCAAGTGATTTTCCTTTTTATTGGGGGGACTTTGTGCTGTTTTGGTTTGCTTGTTTATTCGTATTTTATTACGGCGGATGGGCAGGATGCTGCGGGGTTACCCGAAAGTAAGTCGAGCTTTATCGCTCATATTTTACTGGTATTAGTTGGCCTTTTTTTGCTTGAGCAGTGGTATCGAAATATAAATGTGGAACAGCGATGGGCTAGCAAGTTTCTCTGCCTGGGTATTGCTTGTATTTTTGTATTTGATTTCTTTTTGTATTCTGATGCATTGCTGTTTTCGGGTATTGATGCGGATTTCTGGAATGCGAGGGGCATTATCAATGTGATGGCTGTTCCTTTGATTGGGATATCAATATCGCGTAGTCGACAGTGGTTGTTAGGTGATTATGTCTCTCATCGGATGGTACTTCATAGTGCAGTGCTGGTTGGGGGAGGGCTTTACCTTTTTGCGGTTGCGTTGGGTGGCTACTATATTCGTGTTTATGGTGGTGGCTGGGGCAAGATATTACAGGTTCTGTTTTTCTTTGCGTCGCTTTTGCTGCTGCTAGCGTTGGTTTTTTCTGGGCAATTGCGCGCTCAATTAAAGGTTTTTGTTGGGAAGCATTTCTTTTCTTACAAGTATGATTACCGAGAGCAGTGGGCTAGCTTTATTCGGGCGCTTTCAATGGGGGGAACGGATGAGCAGTTACGAGTGCGAGCGGTTCAGGCGATTGCAGATATTGTTGAGAGCCCTGGTGGTGGTTTATGGTTACGTGATGATGCAGCGCAGAGCTTTTTGCCAGTAACTGAATGTCAAATGACTATCGGTGCTGGTTGTCGTGAGCCGGATGGAAGTTCGCTTGTGACCTTCCTTGAACGCTGGCAGTGGGTTGTTAATCTGGGAGAGTATGAACGTGACCCAGGTTTATATAAGGATTTAGAGTTGCCTCAGTGGTTGCGTTCTTTGCCTGATGCCTGGATTGTGGTGCCTTTAATGCGGCAAACACAATTGCTGGGGTTTATTGTGTTGACGAACTCGCGAGCTGGAGACCACTTTAATTGGGAAGATATCGATCTGTTAAGGATCGCGGGTCGAGAATTGGCAGGCTATCTGGCATTATTGGAAGCAAACCGGGCGCTACTTGAGGCGCGTCAATTTGAGGCATTTAATAGGTTGTCTGCTTATGTTGTACATGATCTTAAAAATGTTATCGGTCAACTCTCTCTGGTGGTTGAGAATGCTAAGAAACATAAAGATAATCCTGAGTTTATTGAGGATGCATTTTCTACAGTTGATAATGCGACGAACAAAATGCAGCGTATGTTGGCGCAATTGCGAATAGAAAAGCATGTGACGACGCCCGGTATGTTGGTGAAGCTTGGGCCGGTGGTTGAGGAGGTGGTGGTGCATCGACAGGCCTCTCTGCCCCGCCCTACTTTTGAGAGCAGTCAGGATATGGAGGTGCTGGTTGATCGTGATCGGTTGGCCTCTGTAATTGAGCATGTGATTGAGAATGCTCAGGAGGCTAGCCCTGATGATGGGATAATCACGGTTAAGCTGGTGCTTTCTGCTGGTTGTGCCGTTATTAAGATAGAAGATAATGGCTGCGGTATGAGTCAGCAGTTTGTACGTGAGCGATTATTTCGTCCGTTTGACACCACAAAGGGCAATGCTGGGATGGGTATTGGTGTTTATGAATGTAGAGAGTTTATTCGTTCACTTGGTGGTGAAGTTGAAGTGAACAGTCAGCCAGATAAGGGCACGCTGTTTTGCTTGCATATCCCACTTGCCGAGTCATTGGTCTAATAGTTTCTGAGCGTCCATAAGTGACGAGGACAAAGTTGTGAGTCGACCAAAGCAAGATCAAAAAACATTATTGGTGATTGAGGATGATGCTGGTCTGCAAAGTCAGCTGAAATGGTGCTTCGATGGCTATAAGGTACTGATCGCAGGTGATCGAGAAGAAGCAATAGCCCTATTGAGACGTTATGAACCGCCGGTAGTATTGCTGGACTTAGGGTTGCCACCAGACCCAGAAAATGCAACGGAAGGCCTTGCTACGCTTGATGAAATATTGAGTCTGATTCCGAGCACGAAAGTCGTCATTGTGACAGGGAATGATGAGAGAGAAAATGCGATCAGAGCGGTGGCGAAAGGGGCGTATGATTATTATCAAAAACCGGTTGATGCGGAGGTATTGGGCTTGATTGTTAGTCGGGCTTTTTATCTTTATGAGTTGGAAGAAGAGAACCAGTTATTGACAAAAGAGGTAGGCATATCAGCTATTAAGGGGATTGTTGGTTCTAGTCCGCAGATGATGATGTTGTGTCGTACTATTGAGAAAGTGGCGCCAACAAATGTGACAACCTTGTTGCTAGGGGAGAGTGGCACCGGTAAAGAGGTGATTGCAAAGGCGCTTCATGAGTTAAGCACGCGTAAATCAAAGGCATTTGTGGCGATTAATTGTGGCGCTATCCCTGAGAATTTATTAGAGAGCGAGCTTTTTGGTTATGAAAAAGGTGCCTTCACTGGTGCGATTAAACAAACAAAAGGTAAAGTGGAGTACGCTGATGGCGGTACTTTGTTTTTGGATGAAATGGGTGATCTGCCTGCCTCACTGCAGGTGAAATTACTACGCTTTTTGCAGGAGCGTGTTATAGAACGGATTGGTGGGCGTAATGAAATCGCAGTGGATGTACGGGTTATTTGTGCGACTAATCAAAATCTCGATGAGTTGGTGAAGCAGGGGCTTTTTAGAGAGGACTTATTTTATCGTGTTAATGAAATAACGATTAATATCCCCCCGTTAAGAGAGCGAGAGGGGGATCCCATACTGTTGGCTAATTTTATTTTGGCTCGCTTTGCAAAAGAGTTTAGTCGGAATATCTCTTCTATCTCAGATGCCGGCTTAGCAGCGATAGAGGCATATTCATGGCCAGGTAATGTCAGAGAGATGGAGAATAAGCTTAAGCGGGCAGTTATTATGTCTGATGGAAATCAAATAACGGCAGCAGATCTGGAATTGGAATGCCAGGAGTCTCTAGAGCCTTTGAATTTACGAGCAATCAGGGATGATGCGGAAAGTAAGGCGATAACGAGAGCTTTGGGTTTATGCGGCGGTAATGTTTCGAAGGCGGCTGAAATTCTAGGTGTTAGCCGCCCAACCTTGTATGGGCTTATGAATAAACTTGGTTTTAAGTAGCTGGCCAAATATAGCGGGGCACTACCGCTCATCCTTTAGGATTGTCTGTTCTGCCTCTGCTAGAGTGCAGCAGCGGAGGTCTGTCTTTTCTTTTAGAAAATTAAAAACTTGCTCAATATTGTCATAAAGAGCCTTTTCATCAGCTTCATTTTTAACGTAAGGGTTCACTCCTGGTAGCAGGCTTGAGCTATGAAAGAACATGTGGACTACCTGGTGCCCTTCAGTTAACGCTGTCTTGACTAAGGTTATCATGTTCTCTGCATCAGAGAGTTCGGGGCTGAGCGGGATTTTTCGCATTACTCCAAGTTTCCAAAGAATCCCGATAAGTTTAAGTTGTTTGAATGGTGACTTTGAAAGCGTTAGGTGTAGTTGATTCCAGAAGGGGAAGTTAGGTTTGTTATAGCCGTTTGTTACGGGGATTTCATAAACTTCCCTCTGTTGGCCTTGGCTAGTGCAGTCATCATAACTTGGCCAAAAAGGTCTGTCGGGTGCGCTATGGTATGAAAAGTCGCTATCCTCATAATAGGGGTGAATGCTGGAGTCGATACTGTACCCTTGTTGTGCTAAAAGTTTAAGCATACTGCCATTTGTGCCCCATCTGCCGGATCTAAAAGAACGAGGCTTTTTGCCAAATACTTCTTCTAGCTTAAGGTTTAAGTTTTCCAGTTTTTTTTCGACTAATTCGATCGGGAGGTTGATCGCATGCGAATTATCGGGATTGCTTATGTCTTCTTCCATGGGCGGGGTGACCCAGGGATGAAGATGGCCGCCAATTTCACACTTCCCCCTGTCCTGGACTGTTTTTAAGCGCGAGGCACTTTCAGTGTCGTTTGCAATAGCATAATCCACAAAATAGGTAGGCCTTATCCCCAGGCGGTCGCAGAATGCTTGAAATTTAGGGATGTTTGCCGTGTTTTTTACTGAAAAGTTTGCCTGAGGGAAGGGGCCATTCCAGTCCCATTCTTCTTCAGTATCTATAGACAGGATAAAGATGACTTTTTTTTTATCTTGGATATTATTCATTGCGTCCAGGTGGGATGAGGAATTAAGGGTCGTGAATGGATGAGTTTTTTAATAGGTGTGTCAGGTAGTTTTTTGCTTGCCAAATTATAGCGATGACTGGCTATTATACATGTGATTTATTGTTAAATCAGCCTTGCAGTATGCCATTTAACAAAATAGGCATGCGCTATGGGAGTATCGGCAGTCATATATCTTTGTACAAAAACATGGAGAGCTCTCGCATGATAAGGCTTTTGTAGGCTTCTTGTTTTATATTTCTTGCCGCTACTGATGTCAGGGAACACCTGGCATCATCTTGTGTTATTCGGGATCAAGGTGTCAGAATGATGATAATATAGTATATTTTGTTTATACTGCACTGGTTGTTGTGGTTAATTATATGTTGTTGCTTTGTATAAGTGAGAAATTTGGAGTATATGCGTGGTGGGCTCTAATTGAAGCTTGTTGGATGGCGGTAACAACTCTCCCTGAGTGTATGTAGATGCCATTTGTGAATCTGGGAATGTGCGTGACGATCTAGTTTTTCTAGCAAGTGCGGTGTTTCTCTGCTTCTCTCTTTAAAATTATCAGAGTGTCTACTTTGTTTTTGTCGCGCTAAAATCATGGGGTTTTGATATGAAACACGTAGAAAGCTTTCGCTGCATCCTTGTCGGGGGTGAGTCATTATTAATTCAATGTGCTGAAAGTTTATTGCAGGCTGGCCATCAGGTCGCTGTCGTTATCTCCGAGAATGAACGTATTCTTGAGTGGGCGAGAGAGAAAGATATTAAGGTGTTTAAAGAGCTCAAAGGGGTGGTGCCAGAGCTGCCTGCCGTTGATTATCTCTTTAGTATTGCCAATCTTCGCTTCCTTTCCAAAGAGCTAATTGAATTTCCTCGCTTAGGAGCTATTAATTTTCATGATGGACCGCTGCCGCGCTATGCTGGTCTAAATACGCCTAATTGGGCGCTGATTAATCAAGAAAAAAGTCATGGCATTACCTGGCATATTATGACCGATGAGGTTGATGCCGGCGATATCTTACAGCAACGAATGATTGATATCGCGGATGATGAGACCGCTTTCACGCTTAATGCCAAATGCTATGACGCCGCTTTTCAATGTTTTGAGCAGTTAGTGTCTGATCTGGCTGCTGGTACAGAACAGAGGCAAGTGCAAGATTTTAGTAGCCGAACGCTTTATACGCGAGAACAGCGGCCTTCTGCTGCCTGCGTGATAGATTGGCATCGCCCGGCTGAAGAGATAGATGCATTAGTGAGGGCGCTGGATTTTGGTACCTATCAGAATATTTTGGGCAGCGCAAAAATCGTTGTTGATAACACTGCCTACATCGTAGCTAAAGTTGAAGTAGTTGCTGGAGAGGGAGAGAAAGCACCGGGGGCGATTGTTGCTGTCGATGATTCACGTATTGTTGTTGCAGCTCAAGCTGGTTTTATTGCCATTACGCAGCTGCAGACGCTGCAGGGGGCTAATGTTAGTGTCGATGAAATAATCGAAAAGCATAAGTTGTCGGTTGGTTATTGCTTTGACAGTTTTTCGCAGGATGAGCGCGAGTGTTTTAGCGATTACAATAAATCTATCGTAGTAAGCGAGGGTGCCTGGGTTAAGCGCTTGTCTGATTTGCTGCTTGTAGAATTGCCTATTGCAGGTCGGCCTGAGTCTGAGAAATCGACCCCTGATTTTTCCTATAAGCACTTCGAAACAGCGGGCTTTAGTGCTATACAAGGCGGTGAAGAGGCTGCTCGGGGGGCGACTATTGCGTCCATGTTTGCGCTTTATTTAGCGCGAGTGAGCGGCAAAAGTCAGTTTGATTTGGCGTTTAGCTTTCCTGGGTTGAAGTTTGATCAGCCTCAATTTAGAGCGCTATTTTCTGATAACGTACCTTTGCGTTTTACCCTTGAAAAGGGGCAGACGTTAGCTTCATATCTCAAGCGAGCATCTCTTGATGTTAACTCAGGATTGAATCAGCAGGGTTACAGCCGTGATGTTGCTGCCCGGTATCCTCAGTTACGCACGCCATCACATCCCAGGCTCCAGCAATCACCTCGGGTCTTGCTTTGTTGTGTTGATGAAGTGAATAAGGAAAGCTTTACTGCTACTGAAGGTGTGTGTGGCGCAGATTTAGCATTAGTGGTTTCTGATAACGGCGAAGAATGTCTGTGGAGCTATAATACTTCTGTATATAGTCTTTCTGATGTAGAAGTGATTGAACATCAATTTAAAGTGTTACTGGAGAATGCGCTAGCGAGTCCTGATTATGCTGTTGATTTGATCCCTTTGTTATCTGAAGATGAATTGCAAAGGTTGTCGCAAGAGTGGGATGCAGTTGATGTTGCGACACCTGGTGCATTATGTGTTCATCAGGCAATTGAACGGCAAGTGATTGAGTCCCCAGATGCAACGGCTATTGCATATCGGGATGAGACGCTCAGTTATAGCGCTGTAAATGAAAAAGCGAATCAAGTTGCTCATTACCTTATTAGCAAAGGCATTAAGCCAGGTAGTCTGGTGGGGGTCATGCTTGATCGCTCGCTTGATTTAGTGCCTGCAATGATTGGCATCTGGAAGGCAGGCGGCGCGTATGTTCCGCTTGACCCTGCTTATCCTAAAGACCGATTGACATACATGGCTGGCGATGCACAGTTGGCACTTGTGATTACCTCGAGTTCATATGAAAGCTATCTTCCGAATCAGGAGGCTTTGATACTCGATAATGAGGTAGAGACTCTAGCTGGGCAAAAAATTGAGAACCCAAATGTGGCAGTGAGTTCTGCTGAGCTTGCTTATATCATTTATACCTCGGGCTCTACGGGCAAACCAAAAGGCGTTATGGTGGAACACCGCAATGTCATTAACTTCTTTGCCGGCATGGACCAAAGCGTCAATGCAGACGAGGCCGGTGTTTGGTTGGCAGTTACCAGTATCTCATTTGATATTTCTGTGTTGGAACTTTTTTGGCCGCTTGCTCGTGGCTTTAAAGTGGTTATCTATAATGATGCGGATCAATATAGTGAAGGTAAGGCGTTAAGCAGTCGGCATCCTGATATCAATATGGATTTCAGCTTGTTTTATTGGAATATCGTCACAGATCAAAATAGAAATGAGAAAGAAAAATACCGGCTATTAATGGAGAGCGCTAAGTACGGTGATGTTAATGGCTTTAAAGCTGTTTGGACACCAGAACGTCATTTTGGTTCTTTTGGCGGCATATTTCCAAACCCATCAGTGATCAGTGCTGCAATTGCAGTACAAACAGATCAGATTGAAATACGGTCAGGTAGTTGCGTATTACCTCTGCACAGTCCGATTAGGGCAGCTGAAGAGTGGTCGGTTGTTGATAACTTATCAAATGGCCGTGTTGGCCTGGGAATCGCCGCTGGTTGGCAGCCTAATGACTTTGTGATTAAGCCAGAGAATCATAGCAATGCTCGAGAGGTGATGTTCGAGTCGATTGAAACACTCAAACAGTTATGGCGTGGTGAAAAGGTATCCTTTCCTGCACCTAATGGAGGAGAGGATGTCGTCGTCGAGACGTTACCTCGTCCGATACAGGCTGAATTACCCATCTGGATCACGGTAGCGGGTAATCCTGACACCTATAAACAAGCTGGCAAGATTGGTGCTGGTATTTTAACGCATCTGTTAGGCCAAAGTGTTGAGCAGGTGGCTGAGAACATCAAGCTTTATCGTCAGGCTCGGAAAGAAGCCGGGCATGATGGGCCTGGAACCGTGACGTTGCTGTTGCATACGTTGGTTGGTGATAATGAGGCCGAGGTAAAAGAATTAGCGCGTCAGCCAATGAAGGATTATTTACTGAGCGCTGTATTTTTAGTTAAAGCAGCCGCTTGGCATTTTCCTACGTTTAAAGAACTTTCTGATGATACGGGTCAAACGTTAGACGAATATTTTGACACTATTTCCGATGAGGATCTGAATGGGTTGTTAGATTTCGCTTTTGAGCGTTATTACACGCAGAGTGGCCTGTTTGGTACGGCCGAGCGTTGTATGGAAATGGTTGACCGTCTAAAAGAGATTGGCGTTAATGAAATTGGCTGTTTGATTGATTATGGTATGGCGACCGATAAGGTGCTGGAACATCTACCTGCCGTTAATGAAGTTCGTAAGGCGGCGTTACTGACGCAAGAGGCACGAACCGATGATTACACGCTTGCTGGATTAATCAAACACCACCATGTGACGCATTTTCAGTGCACCCCATCGATGGCTAATATGCTTGCTAGTGATTCATATGCGCATTCAGCACTGAGTCGATTAAATTGCATGATGGTGGGTGGCGAGGCATTTCCGGCTGAGTTAGCTAAACAGTTAACGTCTTTGGTGGGTGGCCGAGTGATCAATATGTATGGCCCTACTGAAACGACTATTTGGTCGTCAACTTATGAATTAGATAAGTGGAATGGCAGTGTGCCACTGGGTTCGCCTATTGCTAATACACGCATTCATATTCTTGACCAAAACCAGCAGTTGCTGCCGTTAGGCATGGCTGGTGAAATTGTGATTGCTGGTTCTGGTGTGGTTCGCGGGTATTTGAACCAACTTGATTTAACCAGTGAACGCTTTGTCGATGTTGAAATAGCGAGTGAGAAGGGTTGTCGTGTCTATAAGACAGGCGATTTGGGGCGAATAAAGGCAGACGGAACACTAGAGTTTCTCGGTCGTATCGATCATCAGGTGAAAATTCTTGGTTATCGTATTGAGCTGGGTGAAATCGAAAGCGTTACGCAGCAACACGCGAGTGTTGATAGCGCAATTGTGTTACCAGTACAGGATAACTCTGGCGCACAAAGTTTGGTGGGGTATGTGATCGCTGCTGATAAGCGCTCACCAGTTTGCCCCAACGAACTGAAAGCATTTGTACAAAAATCATTGCCTTCGCATATGGTGCCCGGTGTTTTTATCACTATGGATGATTTTCCATTAACCCCGAATGGCAAAGTTGATCGTAAGGCATTCCCTTCTCCTGACGAGTTCTCGAAGCAGTTGGTAGCGGATTATGTGGCACCTGATAATGACTTAGAAAAGACAGTTGCCGATATCTGGAAGAGTATTCTCGAACGTGACCAGATAGGTGTGAATGATAACTTTTTTGATCTGGGTGGCCATTCCTTATTAGTGATTCGTGTTTTAACTCGGCTTAGGGCTGAGGTTGATCCCAATGTTCAGGTTGTTGATTTATTCCAATACACGACCATTAAAACATTGGTGGAGCATTTGAACGGTACTAAGGACAAGGTTGCTAAAGATGTTGGCCAAGACAGGGCGCAGGCTAGAAAAGCATCGGCAGGGCGTCGTCGTCGGAATGTTAGATCACGTTCTTAAAATAATCAGTTTAGAGTTAGAAAAATAATGAATAGTGATAGTACGTTTGACGATGAGCAGGAATCGCAAGACATTGCCATTATTGGTATGGCGGCGCACCTTCCTGGCGCTCAAAATGTTGAGCAGTTTTGGAATAACCTGAAAGACGGTATTGAATCGATCGAAGAATTCAGTGACGAGTCCTTGCTTGAAAATGGCGTTCCAGCAAGCACGCTGAAGGATGTTAGTTATATTAAAAGTGGTGCGCCATTATCTGATATGGAGATGTTTGACGCTTCATTTTTTGGATTTAGTCCAAAAGAGGCGATGATCTTAGATCCTCAGCATCGTCATTTTCTTGAGTGTTCCTGGGAGGCGCTTGAGAATGCGGGCTATGACCCTGAGCGCTTTGCTGGTGCGATTGGTGTTTTTGGTGGCTCTGGCCACAACGCATATCTACCCTATAACTTGCTTTCGAACCCTGAGCTTGTAAAGTCTGTCGGCTTTTTTCTGCTGCGTCACACGGGGAATGATAAAGACTTTTTAACCACTCGAGTGTCGTACATTCTTGACTTGAAGGGGCCGAGCATCGCTGTACAGACGGCTTGCTCTACTTCTTTGGTTGCTGCTCACGCCGCTTGTCAGAGCATCCTTAATGGTGAATGTGATATGGCGCTAGCAGGTGGGGCCACGATTGAGTTGCCTCATCGACAAGGTTATACCTATAAAGAAGGCGAAATTTTGTCTCCTGATGGGCATTGTCGAGCCTTCGATGAAAACTCTAAGGGCACTATTTTTGGAAGTGGTGCCGGGGTCATTGTTCTAAAGAAGCTTGATGCTGCGATCAAGGACGGCGATACCGTGCATGCTGTCATTAAAGGTTCTGCGATTAATAATGATGGCTCGATGAAGATGGGGTACCTTGCGCCGAGTGTTGACGGTCAGTCAGCCGCGATTGATGAGGCGATTGCGATATCTGATATAGACCCAACAAGCATTGGCTATATAGAGATGCATGGGACTGGTACGCCAGTCGGCGACCCCATTGAAGTGTCTGCATTAACTCAGGCATATCGTGGTTACACTGAAGATAAGCAGTTTTGTGCGATTGGTTCGGTGAAAACAAATATTGGCCATTTGGATACTGCCGCTGGTGTTGCTGGATTAATTAAAGTGGTTGAGTCACTTAAGCATCAGCAGATTCCGGCGAGTTTGAATTATGAAAAGCCGAACCCGGCGATTGATTTTGCTAGTAGTCCCTTTTATGTGAATGATCGATTACGTGATTGGCGTACCAACGGAGATGAACCGCGGCGTGCGGCAGTTAACTCATTAGGGGTTGGCGGAACGAATGCTCATGTGATATTGGAAGAGGCACCGGTCAGAGAGGCTTCCAGTGCATCGCGACCACATCAGCTTTTAATGCTGACAGCAAGAACTCAAAATGCGCTTGAACAGGCGACTGATAATCTTGTCGAGCATTTGAAAGAACATCCAGAAATGAACCTTGCTGATATTGCCCATACCCTTCGTGTTGGCCGTAAGCTCTTTAGTCAGCAGCGTATTGTTGTCTGCAGTGATCATGATGACGCAATAGAGACGCTTGAAAAGCGTGATCCTAAACGTGTTTTCTCCTTTTCTAAAAATGGAGATACCCCTTCTATTGCATTTATGTTTACTGGACAGGGTGCCCAGTATGCTGGCATGGGACGTGACCTTTATGAGGGTGAGGCGGTTTATCGTGATGCGGTTGATCGTTGCGCTGAAATACTAAAGTCACATCTTGCGCTGGATTTGCGTGACCTGCTTTATCCTGTGGAGAGTGAACTAGATGCGGCAAACGAACGTTTGCAAATGACATCTATCACCCAGCCTGCACTGTTTGTTACCGAGTACGCCCTGGCTTCGCTTTGGAATTCATGGGGGATTGAAGCGAAGGCAATGATTGGTCACAGCATTGGCGAGTATGTCGCGGCTTATTTTGCTGGCGTCTTTTCTTTAGACGATGCGCTATCTTTAGTTGCTGTACGTGGCCGTTTGATGGAAAGTATGCCCGCGGGTGACATGATGGCGGTTCCACTGCCAGAGGCGGAGATTACCCCGCTACTTGGCAGTCAGTTGTCGCTAGCAGGGATCAATAGTGCAGGTTTAAGTGTGGTTTCCGGAGAAACAGACGCCGTCGAGACGCTACGCAAAAGCCTGGAAGAAAAAGAAGTTTCATGTCGTAAATTACACACGTCACATGCATTCCACTCTGTCATGATGGAGCCTGTTCTAGCTCCCTTCACTGAGTTACTTAGCAAGACAGCTCTGAGTGCGCCTGATAAGCCATTTATTTCAAATAGCACTGGTACGTGGATTACCGCTGAGCAGGCAACCTCTCCTGAATATTGGGCGGCCCACTTGCGTGGCACCGTTCGTTTTGCGGATGGGCTTGATTGCTTATTGGAGGAGCCTGATCGCCTATTATTAGAGGTTGGTCCGGGTAATACGTTAATTAGTTTTGCTCGCCAGAACCCCAATAAATCGACGACACATGTCGTTTTGAATTCAATGAGGCACCCTAAAGAGTCACTCTCTGATGCGGTGTTTATGCTGAATACCCTGGGCCGTCTGTGGATGGCGGGTGTTAGCATTGACAGTGAAGCCTTTGAGCGAGATGAGCTGCGTTATCGTGTGCCGTTGCCTACATATCCTTTTGAGAAGCAGCGGCTGTGGGTCGAACCGGGTGTTGGTAACCTGCGTGATGGGGCCGCGCTTGCTTCCGCAACGGATAAGCAGTTAATGGATGACTGGTTTTATCAGCCGACCTGGACTCAAACACCCTCGTTCTTATCCGCTACTGATGTTAATGGGGCGGTCAAGGTTGTCATCTTTTTGGGTGACGATGAGTTAGGTGAGCTGTTTGCTGAGAACCTGCGTTCTCGCGGAATGGATGTGATCACGGTGGTCAGGGGGAGTCATTTTGAAGCGCTTTCTCAGAATGCTTTCCAGCTAAACCCTGATAGCCCTCAGGAGTTCGAACGTGTTTTTGATACGGTGGCCAAGCAGGGGGCAATCACTCATGTGGTGAATTTATGGAATCTCTCCTCTGATGTTGATATCGCAGGCGCAGAACAGCAGTTGGATAACAGTTTCTATCAACTTGTTTATTTAGTTCAGGCGCTGGGCAAGCTGGACGCTGAAGAGTCTATTGACTTAGTGGTGCTTTCAGAAGGTATGCAACAGGTCGCAGGTGAGGCTTTGTTTGCACCTATTAGAGCGCCTATTCAGGGCGTTTGTAAAGTAGCCAACAATGAATTCCCTTTGCTTAATTGCAGTAGTGTGGATATCCAATGGCATGATTTGGCCAAGGGTCGTCGTGCTGCTTTATTAGAATGTCTGACTCTGGAGTTGTTGAATACCAACGATGATGAGGTGATTGCCTATCGGGGCGAGAGTCGTTTTGTACAGGACTTTGAAAAAATTGCGCTTCCTGATGCGTCTGATGCAAAAATCCGCGATGGTGGTGTTTACCTGATTACCGGTGGTCTGGGTGGCCTGGGATTGAGCTTGGCTGAGCACCTGGTTGATGCTGCTAATGCGAAGGTGGCTTTGGTATCTCGTCGCAGCTTACCGCCTGAAAGTGAGTGGGATCAATGGTTGGACCGACATGCGCTTAATGATGTTACTAGTGAGCAAATCACTGCAATAAAACAGATGACGCTAGCAGGGCATGCGCCCTTATTGATTACTGCTGATGTGACCGATTACGCCCAAATGAGTGCTGCGGTTACTCAAGTAACGCAAACATTGGGTGACATCAATGGGGTATTCCATACCGCCGGTGTGTTGGATGATGGACTGATCCCTTTTAAAACAAAAGAGTCGATGGCCGCGGTAATGGCTGCGAAAGTGCAGGGTACTTTAGTGCTTGATCGCCTTTTTGCAGATGCAGGCATCGATTTTTGTGTGCTCTATTCGTCGGTCAGTTCCGCTGCCGGTATTGCTGGTCAGGTCGATTATACGGCAGCCAATGCTTTCCTAAACGCCTTCTCTCGATATCGACGGGATCTGGGTGGAACACCTATGATTGCTGTTAACTGGGGTGTTTGGCAGAAGGTCGGTATGGCCGCGAAGTTGGCTGAAGGTATGGGCGTGCTGGGCGAAGTTGTTCAACCATTCGAACACCCTTTTTATGCTGGCTATCGTTCCTGGGGGCATCAGGAAGAAGAGTTTAGTATTGAGCTAAGTGTTAACGATAGTTGGTTACTTGATCAGCATCGCACTAAGGCTGGAATACCACTGATTCCTGGTACGGGTTATCTTGAGTTTGCTCGGGCTGCATATGATGCGCGTAATAGTGGTATTCCAATTGAAATAAGCAATGTTCTGTTTATGTCTCCTTTTTCCGTTAAAGGCGATGAGCATAAAATGCTCTGCGTTAAGTTAGAGTACGATGGTTGTCAGGCTGATTTCAGCGTGTTGAGCCGAGGGGGTGAGGGAGAATCTGCTTGGTGTGATGAGCATGTTCAAGGTTCGATTTCATATCTAGCTGAAGAGGCGCCTTCAGGTGAGTCTGATGTTGCCGCAATCATTGCGCGATGTGATAAACGGCATGAGGTTTTAACTGGGACGGCTGAGCACGCCCATCTCTCATTTGGTGAGCGTTGGAAGCATGTTGATCGAATTGATTTTGGTGATACTGAGGCCGTCATTACGATGACATTACCAGAGCAGTTTGGTGATGATTTTAATGTGTTCGCTTTACACCCCGCAATGTTGGATTTGGCAACGGGCGCGGCTCAATCCCTTATTCCGGGGTTTGTGGCAGAAAAAGATTTTTTGGTACCTATTTCTTATTCGAAGGTGAAGATCTATGGACCGTTAAAGCCGCAAATGTACAGCCATGTTAAATACTCTGCTGATGCTGACAATGCCGATATTGCTTACTTCGACGTGACGATTATGGATCGTAGTGGAAAAGTGCTGGTGAGTATCGAGCGTTTTGTGATGAAACAGGTGGAACACACCGCATTAGTGGGGATCGATGAGCGTAAAACCTTGCCTAATCGTGGCGCTGCTCACAAACAGTCGGGTGATGGCGATTCAGCATTTGCAGAAAGCTTGACAGTGGGTTTGTTGCCAGAAGAGGGTCTTTCGGCTTTGACTCGGATTCTGGGCGGACATTATTTGCCGCAGGTTATTGTTTCACCTGTCGATTTTAAGGCTTATTTAATAAGCAGCAAGCTTGAGACTGGGGCCGGTGCTGGTGATGATGAGTCAGATGATGGTTTGTCTGATGGAATCGATCGCCCTAACATCCCAACCGCTTATGTTGAGCCCTCAGGTGAGAGTGAACTGGTGATTGCAAAGGTCTGGCAGAATGCATTAGGAATAAACAAGATAGGTGTCCATGATAATTTCTTTGAATTAGGCGGGCACTCTTTATTACTGACGCAAATAGTCGCGCGCGTTAGAAAGCAGCTTAAGAAAGAGTTGCCGCTGTCGGATGTGTTTGAGTTACCGACCATCGCTGAGTGGGCCTCAATTATCGGTGAGATCGGCGATGGAGAGGATGTTGTTGCAGTGCCAGAAGTCATGCCAGTAGATCGAGAGAAATATCGAATGACAAGAGCTGACTTGAAAAAAGCGGTGGGGTATTGATATGAGCGCTGTTACTAATAATGAAGGTGGAGCAGGTGTTAAGTTGAACATGGATGAAGAGGTTTTTGTATATCCGACATCCTACTCACAACAAGGCATTTGGTTTATCAATCAAATGGACCCTGACAGCTCCGCTTATTGCATTCCGTTTGGTTTTCAAATCCGTGGGGCATTAGATCTAAATGCCCTGAAAAAAGCGGTAAACGAAATAGTGCGGCGACATGAAGCATTTCGCACAACATTTAGTTTTATTGGTGAAGCGCCTGTTCAGGTAGTCGCGCAGAAATTGCACCTTGATGTGCCTCTTATCGACTTGTCGCAATTTGTTGGAGAGGAGAAGGACAAAGAACTTTCGCGTTTACTGGACGAAGAATCTAATTATGTGTTTGATTTAGCCAATGGCCCATTGATTCGTACCTCCGTTATTCGTCTGGCTAATGATGACCATATTTTCAGGCTTAATATACATCATATTATTCTTGATCATTTATCGGTAGGCCAGTTTGCCAGTGAGCTTACGACGCTGTATGCCGCGTATAGTGAAAATAAAACCTCTTCGCTTGTAGAGCCTGCACTTCACTATGGTGACTATGCGGTTTGGCAGCAAGAGTGGCAAAGCCCTAAGGAGCTGGAATCAAAACTCGCTTTCTGGCAAGAGCAAAAGGATAAGCTGGATAATGTGCTTCGTTTACCAACTGATGGTTCTCGGCCTGCAACACAGACCTTTGGCGGTGTGGAAAAGCACTTTAGTTTTCCTCTCTCTTTGGTTGATGCGCTTCGCGAGTTAAGTCGTGGTGAAGCTGTCTCGATGTTCATCACGATGTTGGCGGCGTATAAAGTGTTGTTGCATCGTTATACTGGTCAACCCATTATCTCCGTTGGTTGCCCTTATGCAAATCGTGGCCAGCAGATTGAGTTAGAGCAGGTGATGGGGTGTTTTATCAATACCTTGCCGCTTGCAACTAAATTTGAAGATGGCCTTACGTTTAAAGAATTGCTCAAACTGGTTCGAAAATCTGTATTTTCGGTCAATGCTAACCAGGAAGTTCCGTTTGAACTTATCGTCGAAGAGCTGCATCCAACACGTGACATGAGTTACAACCCGATGTTTCAGGTTGGCTTTATGTTGCAGGACTCACCGATGGTGCTCGAGCTGAAAGGGCTCGATGTGACGTCTTTAAGGCTTCACAATAATAGCTCCAAGTTCGATATGATGATCTGGCTATGGGATTCAGAAGATGGTGCGCTGGATGGGATTCTTGAATATAACACTGACCTATGGGGTCAGCAGACGATTGACCTTTTTGTTGGCCATTACCAGGCGTTATTAGAGTCGATTGCGCTCAACCCCGATGTGCCAATCGAGAAACTGCCGATCATGAGAGATGAAGAACAGCGTCGGCTACTATGCGAATGGAATGCAACGACCGTGGCGTATCCGAGTGAAACTGGATTCCATAAGTTGATTGAAGCGCAGTCTGTGAGTACACCCGATGCTGTTGCGGTGCAGTGTGGCGTGGAAAGTCTTACCTATGACGAACTTAATCGACGCTCGAATAAACTAGCCCATTACCTGGTTAAGCAAGGCGTTAAAGTAGAAACGCTCGTTGGTATCTGCATGAACCGTTCTATTGATATGATGGTTAGCTTGTTGGGTGTCTTGAAGGCAGGCGGTGCCTATCTCCCACTAGACCCTGCATTTCCTGAAGAACGATTGGCTTTCATGCTGGAAGATGCGAAAGCCCCGCTGTTGCTGATCGAGTCATCACTGCGAAGTGAATTACCTGAAACCCAGGCCCAGATTGTCTGTGTGAATGAACTGGGATCACTGCTTGATGATGAAGGTGATGAAGCGCCGCTCGTTGAAGTGGCAGCTGAGAACCTTGCTTACGTGATTTATACCTCAGGCTCTACGGGTAAACCGAAAGGCGTACAGGTGCCTCATGGTGGTGTTGTAAATTTTCTAAGCAGCATGGCACGTCAGCCGGGATTAACGGCGGATGATGTATTGGTGGCGGTGACCACGCTCTCTTTCGATATCGCAGTGCTTGAACTTTACTTGCCACTCATTGTTGGCGGCAAGTGTGTGATTGCCACACGGGATGTCGCCTCAGATGGTCAAATGTTATTAGCGCTTTTAGAATCCTCTGATGCGACAGTGATGCAGGCCACGCCAGCGACATGGCGCTTGTTGATTGCCGCAGGCTGGAAAGGGAGTGAGCGATTCAAAGTGCTTTGTGGTGGTGAAGCGATGCCGCATGACTTGATTGGTGAATTGATCTCACGTGCCGGAAGCGTCTGGAATATGTATGGCCCAACCGAAACGACCGTTTGGTCAACCTGTTACCAGCTAACAGATGCGGATGCACCGGCACTCATCGGCAAGCCGATCGACAATACCCAGATTTATATTCTTGATGAGCGGATGAACCCTGTTCCTGCCGGGGTATACGGTGAAATATACATTGGTGGTAGCGGCGTAACCCGCGGTTACCTGGATCGTCCGGAGTTGACTGCTGAACGTTTTATCGATGACCCGTTTAGTGAAAAGGCGGGCGCGAAGCTCTATCTTACGGGTGACTTAGGCCGCTACCTTGCTGATGGTAATATTGAGTATCAAAGTCGTAATGATGGGCAGATTAAGCTAAGAGGCTTCAGAATAGAGCTTGGTGAAATTGAGTCGAATTTGCTTAAATATGAAGTGGTAGATCAATGTGTCGTCACGGTGAGAGAAGACCGGCCGGGTGACCAGCGTCTGGTTGCTTATGTTGTTTTTAAACAGGGGCAGAGTGCTACGGTAACTGAAATACGAACACATTTGAGATCGATGTTGCCCGAATATATGGTGCCTCAACATCTGGTTGAGTTGGATGTGTTACCGATAACCCCTAATGGTAAAATTGATCGGAACCACTTGCCTGCAGTAGATTCTGATGAGGTCGGTACGGATGAAGGGTATGTGGAAGCCCGCACTGAGCTTGAGAAGAAATTGGTGGTAATTTGGGAGGAAGTGCTTGGGATTGAGAGACTGAGTATCTATTCCAATTTCTTTGATATGGGTGGACACTCTCTTCTTCTTGCAAGAGCGATTTCAAAAATGCGGGATGAGTTAGGTATTAAGATTCCATTTCGTATGATATTCGAGAGCCCTGCGGTCGCATCAATTGCTGAGTATGAAGAGGCAAGATTGAGTATTGATTCTAATTTAGTGCGAGCGAGTAGTGCAGAAAAAATTGATGATGATAGAGAAGAGATGGAGTTTTAGATGGCCTTTGAACTGATTGCGAAATTGGCGCACTTAGGGATTGAGCTCCGAGTCGAAGATGATAGATTGATTTGTAATGCGCCGAAAGGAGCGATTACTCCAGAAATCGGTGCGGCTATTCGTGAGAGCAAAGCAGAAATAATTGATGCGATTAATCAACTCAGTGACGCAAATGCTGCTTTAGAAGTGCCTCTTGAACGGGTAACTCGAGATGACAATCAGCAGATGTCTTTTTCACAGGAGAGTCTATGGTTTATTGATCAACTAGAGGGCTCTAGTGCGCTTTATAATATTCCCTATGCGGTTCATATCGCTGAGCAAGTTGATAACGAGTCTTTATGTGAAGCAATAAAATTATTGACACAACGTCATGAGATTTTGCGCACGACATTTAGGATGGGCGATGGCCGTCTACTTCAAGAAATTTCTCCTGATTTTGTGCCGAACCTTAGTGTTATCGATCTTAGCCAAGTTACCGAGCATGAAAAAGAGCTTAGACTCAAGGGTATACTTGAAGAGGAAAGCCAAAGAGTTTTTGATTTGGTTAATGGGCCTCTATGGCAGTGCACATTAGTTAAGCTTGGTGAGAATGAATGTTTATTTACCTATGTTTTTCACCATATTATCTTTGATGAGTGGTCTAGAGATATTTTTGAAACAGAGTTGAATGAAATATATGCTGGATTAAAAGAATGTCGTGAGCCAGCGTTATCGCCACTTGACGTGCAGTACGTGGATTTTTCACATTGGCAGAGAAATTGGCTGCAAGGTGAAGTCCTGGCTAAGGAGTTATCGTTCTGGGTTAGTGCTCTGGATAAAGCGCCGCCATTTCTTGCTTTACCCGCTGATTATCTACGACCTAAAATGCAAAGTTTTAATGGTGCTGTAGAACGTCTTTTTCTGTCAGGTGTATCTTCTTCAAGTGTTAGGGCTGCATGTCGTGAGCGGGGAGTTACCCCCTTTATGATGTTGCTTGCAGCATTTAATGTTCTTCTTTACCGCTATTCAAACTCGACTGATATTATTGTCGGTTCACCTTCATCAGGCCGAAATAGAACCGAGCTAGAGGGAATAATAGGTTGCTTCGTGAACACATTGGTTTTCCGAAACCTGATGTCTGGAGATCTTTCTTTTTCTGAATTTCTGGATAGTGTTAAAAAAGGAGCGTTGGATGTTTACGCGCATCAGGATGTGCGGTTTGAAGAGTTAGTAAAAGAAGTTCAGCCTGAGCGTAACCTGAGTTACTCACCTTTGTTTCAGGTTATGTTTGTGTACGAAAGCGGGGTAGATGTAGAGTCCAGTTTCCTGGGGAAAAGCGAGCGGGTGAAAATACATTCGGCCTCGGCAAAATTTGATTTAACGTTGACTATAATCGACGGTAATGATCGCGTTGAAGCTGTGCTTGAATACAATACCGATCTTTTTAGAGCGGAAACAATACAGCGAATGCTGAGCAGTATTGATGTTTTGTTAGAGGCGGCTATCGATAATCCTGATAAACCGCTTGGCCAACTATCGATCATGGGAGAGCAAGAGCAAAATCGCCTCTTATATGAATGGAATGCGACGACCGCTGAGTATCCGAGTGACGTTGGGTTCCATCAGTTGATTGAAGCGCAATCTTTGAGTACACCAGATGCCGTTGCAGTGCAGTGTGGTGAGGAAAGCCTTACCTATGACGAACTGAATCGGCGCGCGAATAAACTAGCCCATTACCTGGTCAAACAAGGCGTAAAAGTAGAAACGCTCGTTGGCATCTGCATGAACCGTTCTATTGATATGATGGTTAGCTTGCTGGGTGTCTTGAAGGCGGGCGGCGCCTATCTCCCACTAGACCCTGCCTTTCCAGCAGAGCGACTGGCCTTCATGCTCGACGATGCGAAATCCCCACTGTTGCTGATCGAGTCAGCGCTGCGAAGTGAATTACCTGAAACCCAGGCCCAGATTGTCTGTGTGAATGAGCTGGGGTCACTGCTTGATGATGAAAGCGATGAAGCACCGCTCGTTGAAGTGGCGGCTGAGAACCTTGCTTACGTAATTTACACCTCAGGCTCTACTGGCAAACCGAAAGGCGTACAGGTGCCTCATGGCGGTGTCGCAAACTTTCTAAACAGCATGGCACGTCAGCCGGGATTAACCGCAGATGATGTGTTGGTGGCAGTGACCACGCTCTCTTTCGATATTGCGGTGCTTGAACTTTACTTGCCACTCATTGTTGGCGGCAAGTGTGTGATTGCGACACGGGATGTCGCCTCAGATGGCCAAATGTTATTAGCGCTTTTAGACGCGTCTGATGCGACAGTGATGCAGGCCACGCCAACGACATGGCGTTTATTGATTGCCGCGGGCTGGAAAGGGAATGAGCGATTCAAAGTGCTTTGTGGTGGTGAAGCGATGCCACGTGACTTGATTGGTGAATTGATCTCACGTGCCGGAAGCGTCTGGAATATGTATGGCCCAACCGAAACGACCGTTTGGTCAACCTGTTACCAGCTAACAGATGCGGATGCGCCTGCACTCATCGGCAAGCCGATCGACAATACACAGATTTATATTCTTGATGAGCGGATGAGCCCTGTTCCTGCTGGGGTCTACGGTGAAATATACATTGGTGGTAGCGGCGTAACCCGCGGTTATCTGGATCGTCCAGCATTGACGGCAGAACGTTTTATCGATGACCCGTTTAGTGAAAAGGCGGGCGCGAAGCTCTATCTTACGGGTGACTTAGGCCGCTACCTTGCTGATGGCAATATTGAGTATCAAAGCCGTAATGATGGGCAGGTGAAGGTACGTGGCTTCAGAATAGAGCTGGGTGAAATTGAGTCAAACCTGGTTAAACACCCGTCTGTCGACCGGGGCGTTGTTATCGTTAGGGAGGATCGACCGGGTGATCAGCGCCTGGTAGCCTATGTCGTCTTTAAGCTTGGGTTAAGTGCCACGGTAACTGAAATACGTGAGCATTTGAGAGCAGTACTGCCTGAGTATATGATTCCTCAGCACCTGGTTGAGTTGGATGAGCTGCCCTTAAGCCCTAATGGGAAAGTTGATCGAAAGAGTTTGCCTGCTCCTTTTGCTACTAGTTTTGATGAGGATGACTTTGTAGAACCAGAAACAGAGTCCGAGAAATATTTGGCAGGAGTATGGAAGTCTGAGTTGAATGTTGAACGGGTTGGTGTGCATGACAACTTTTTTGATCTTGGTGGACATTCATTACTATCAATGATGATGGTATCTCGTATTAGAAAAGAAACGGGGGTGTCTGTATCACCGCGGCTTGTATTGATGGAGTCTATGGGTGTGATTGCATCGCAATATGAGTTAACCCCGGTGACAAGTGTAATGAATGAGTCTACCGCTAGCGATGATATCTTACCAAAGGAGATACCTGAGGTTAAGGAGAAGGCGTCTAGGGGTTTATTTGGTAAATTAAAAAATCCATTTTTAAAAAAGAAATAGGATAATTTTATGCGCTTTATTTGGGGTTAATAAATGAATCCATTATTTTTTGGTGAATCTAAAAAACAGTTATTTGGTGTTTATCATCCACCAAGATCGCGCATATTAAGAGATAGCAGTATTGTTTTATGTTATCCGCATGGGCAAGAGTATCTACGATCGCACCGCATGTTCAAACGCCTGGCCGATCTATTGGCAAGAGCTGGATTTCATGTGCTGCGCTTTGATTATTATGGAAGCGGCGATTCATCTGGAAGTAGTAATGAATGGAGCTTCGATGGTAGTTGTCGGGATCTTGTATCGGCTGTTAACGAGCTGAAAGATGTTTCTGGGAATAGCTTTGTGTCTCTGGTGGGGTTGCGGCTTGGTGCGGCAATCGCGGCATCCGCAGGAATCACAAATGTTAAAGATTGGCTGTTCTGGGATCCGGTGATTAATGGTCGTGACTATCTTGGCGCATTAAAGTTGATGCATCAGGAAATGCTAGTGCATCCTAATCGTTTCAGGCATCTTCGTGATGACGAGGGGAAAGGAGAGTTGTTAGGCTATTCTTTGTCTGATGAGGCCTGTTCCGAGCTGGAGCGATTAGATTTAACCGAGAGCAGCCGTGTGGATGCTGGGCAGGTTCATATTATATGTTCTACAGCTAAAGATGAGTATTCGGTATTTAGAGATCAGCTGGCGTCCTCAGGTGGTCGTGTCGAGTATCACCTTATTGATGATGCTGGAGAGTGGGATGTTGTGGAGTATATAGAGTCGGCATTATTAGTAAAAAATATTTTGCATGAAATTGTAACGATTCTCTCAAGGGATGCGAATTGATGGAAAGAGCATTTTTGTTTGGTCAGGATAGAGATTTAGTCGGTATCGTGAATGAGCCTGATGGACAGGCTTATGATAAAGCTATGCCGATAGTTATATTGTTGAATGCTGGATTAGTACATCATGTTGGACCGTTCCGAATGAATGTAGAATTTTCCCGCTGCTTATCTAATCAGGGTGTAGTTTCATTTCGCTTTGATCTATCGGGAATTGGAGATAGTAATCAACATAAAGATAGTCGTTCGAGTGAAGAGAAAATTTTAGGCGATATCAAGAGCGCAATGGACTTTTTGTCATCCAAGTATGATGTGGATCGATTTATATTGCTTGGATTGTGCACTGGGGCGGACAATGCGCATAAAGCCGCGGTGTTAGATAAAAGAGTGGTCGGTGCCGTTTTTCTGGATGGGTATGTTTATCCGACTACTGGTTATTATATGCGCCATTACGGCCCTCGTATTTTTAGTCCGAAGGTCTGGTTTAATAAACTTAAAACGTTGTTGTCTTCCAGTAAAGAAGTTCTTTCGGTTCAGGATAATGATTATTTCTGGGTGCTGCCACCTAAAAATAAAGTAGAGATTGAGTTAAAAGGTCTGGTGAAACGAGATGTGGATCTCATGTATATCTTTAGTGGCGGCTACGTTGAATATAACTACTTGAACCAGTTTAATGATATGTATAGCGCCGTGGATTTTCAGGATAAGTTGCACATCGAATATTTTCCTCGTGCTGATCATACTTACATTCTGGGTGACGATAGAAAAAAATTGATAGATTGTGTTTGTGCGTGGGTAGGCAGTCGATATTCTAAGGGCGCTTGATCGGGGGTTATCTAATAACCATCCCAGTGAAAATGTGTTGTGAGTTATAGGTAAAACGACCAATAAGAGGCGTGTGAATGCCGTACGGGAGTAGCAATTCTTTTTCGAGATGAGCAGAAAAACTCATGGTTGTAGGGTCAATTTTGATGCTGACCTGATGAAAATCAATGAAAGTCCGGATGAGTGGGAAAAGGCATTTATAAACACACTCTTTCATGCTGAATATTATCTTTGGCCAGTTACTGTCTGGTGGAGGGGGGGTGCTGTTACTCCATTCCTGTTCTGCAGGTGTGCAGATGGCATTGATGATCTCGCTCTCTAATGGTGCAATGGACTCTATATCTAGCCCTATGCTTCTAAAATCTTTTTGGTGGGCGATAGCGGCACCGCAGTAGTCGTCACAGTGAGAGATACTTCCGGTCACTTGTGCTGGCCATAATGGTTCTCGTGCATTTCCAATTAATATTGGAAACTGTTTTATTCCAAGCTGCTTTAGTGCTTCTCGAGAGCATAACCTTCCCGCTGTGAATTCTATTTTTCTTTTTTTTGCTGCCCTGCTGATGAGTTTCGCTTCTTCTGAATAAAGAGTGCCACTGATCATATTGCTGTCAAGCGAGGTGGTGACGGTGACTACTTCTTTGGGAAAGATCAGATCAAGCATCGTTTGAAACCATTTCTCAGTTTTATAGTACTATTTAAATGCTTTCTTGAATAATCTTCCGATCTTGTGACGCGCTTTTTCCATTAGGCTTATCGAAAATATCCGCTTTAATTCCTCAGCAGTTTCAGTGTCAATTGTAATATTGATCGCCCCGAGATTCTCATTAAGCTGGTCGAGATGCGTGGCTCCGGTGATAACACTCGATACGCCTGGCTGGGCCGCTGCCCAGGCTATTGCTAGTTGAGATCGACTGCATTCTAATTTATCGGCAAGTGATTTGAATGCTCTGGTGCGTTGTAGGTTGGCTTCATTCATAAGGGCCGCGTGTAGCATGTCCGCTTTATTTTTTTTGGCAAACCTTGAGTTGTCGGGTACCCCATTATCATATTTTCCGGACAATATGCCCGATGCTAGTGGGCTGAATGTTACGATGCCCATGTTTCTTTTACGTAATTCTGGGCCACTGTCGAACTCATATTTTTCACTGCTTAGCAGGCTTAATTCTGGCTGCTCAACGGCTGGTGGCACCATATTAAGTTCAGCGGCAATATCGAATGCTGATTTTATTTGATCTGCATTCCACATGCTGGTCCCCCAGTGCCTGATTTTCCCGCTTTGGATCAGTTGATTCATTGCTACGATTGTTTCTTCTAGCGGGGTGTTTGGATCGAATCGATGGCAGAAGTATAAATCCAGGTAGTCAGTTCCTATGCGGCGTAAGCTGTTATCGATACCGACCATGATGCGCTCTTTGGAGAGTCCAATGTCGCTGGGGTCATCACTCATGCGCATGTAAACTTTGCTGCTTAGAATTAGGGATTCTCGATTGTGGGTCTTGAGTGCTGTCCCCATGCTTTCTTCTGCGGCGCCGCGTTCATAAACGTCAGCCATATCAAAGAAACGAATCCCGGATTCATAGCCCCTACTGATGATTTCGTTTATCATTTTCTGGTCATTCACAATGCGACCGTAGCTATTCCAGCTGCCAAGGCTTAACGCGCTAATTTCAATGTCGGTACTGCCGAGCTGCCGAGTGGGCATATCTTTACTTTTGATAGCAGTATTATTGTTTAGCATTATTTCATTGCCCTATTTGATCGTGTTATATTGGGTTTCTAGATGATTTTGCTGTAATTATCAGTTTTTTTGAGAGGTGTTGGTGTGATAGTACGAGCCGCGTATCGAAGTATAGCCCTGCTTTTTCTTTGTGTCATGATTTCGGCGTGTAGTGATAAAATTTATGATGGGCCTCCGCCTGTGCTTAATAATGTTGATCTTGACGATTTTTCTGGTGATGGGCCTTTAATTGGGTACGTGGTAAACAATGAAACATCCTTGCCTGAGGTTAAGCGTGTGGGTGGTCGTTATCATGCGGATCTCATCAATAATGAGAATGATGTGACGCTGCATTATATGGGGCAGCAGGGGAGGATCGATGCGAAGCTTATTCCTTTTCCTTTTGAGGTGATCGTTAGAAATATAGGTATAGGGACGCAAGCTGACACGCAAGTTGCACCTGAATCACCTACCTCGCGTTATATTTTTGCTGGGTTACAAATTCATGTTGAAGACTTTAATTCAATAAATTCATCTCATGTGGTGGTTGGGCATAGAGGCCAGACTAGTTATACCGTTGAAGGGAAAAATACAGTTGATGGCTATTCAGCGGTTGATGATGAAGGAAAAAAAGCCGCTCCCGATGGTCGTGCTGATATTTGTATCGTAGGAAATCCCAATCACACGTTGACTGTTTATTGGCAGGAGCCAAATCTACTGCCAGGTGATCAGGCTGATGACTGGAAGCTCTACAGGGGCACCGGTAGATTGCCTGGGGATGAACCAGCGTATGGCGATAAAGTTTATGTGGGACTTATTACTTATGCTCAGGGGAATGTCGGTGTGCCATTTGTTGGTACGAGTGACAGTATTCAATTTAAGTATTAGTCGCTAATGTGAATGACAGCGCTAGTGACAACTAGCGCTTCTCCCTACTAAAACGGCGAGGATTACTTAATAAATCGATTGGCTATTGAGCTATTTTTAAGCCGATATCTCATCGGCTTTTCGATGATGCGATAGGTTGCCCATGAGACTGCGACTACTAGCATGATATAGAGAGCCAAAACAGCTATTGATTCATTGTAGGTCATGTTTTCACCAAACTCGCTGTGAAATAGCTTCCCCCAGATTTTTAGCGTGACATACTGGATAAACCAGTGGGTCATGTATATCGAGTATGAAATATTCCCAAGAAAGGTCATTGGTTTTGAGTTAAGCGCAGTGGCGACTAGGCCGCGATTTTTTGCAGCGATGATGATGAGTAGCGAGAGAAGCGGGATTGTTAGTATGACATGCAGGCCCAGATGCATAACCGAGAACAGGGCGATAAATGTAATAAAGAATAATTGAGATGAGCTAAAGAAGTGATGATCGCTGCTGTTGCGGTAAAAATGATAAAGTGTGATCCCTAATATGCACTCAAGTATGCAGCGAATGAAGGATGGATAGCCCGCAAAATCTAAGTGCCCCCTTGTCAGTTCAATCAGCACATACAGCGCCACTAGCGCGGCCACATAAATGAGTCCGCAGACTTTATTAGTTCTACCTAATACGAAACAAGCCACCGCAGGGAACACAATATATGCAATCCATTCAGCGCTAATGGACCATGCAGGTTCATTCCAGGTTGTTATTTCATGAATGGCTTGCAGTAAAAATATATTGGTTAATAAAGAAGGTATGCTGTGGTTATCGCCGAATGGCTCGTATGTGCTTCCCCCTGAAAGCAGCATTTCCAGGTTGTTTTGAACGATGAACAGCCCAATGGCGGCGAACTCAAAGAGTACAAATGCTCCCAGCATAAAAATATGCAGCGGATAAATTCGAGCAAAACGGGCTAAGATGAATTTGCGATATTTCATGCTTGAAACACCTTGCCTAAAGCTATCCAGATAGACATGCGTTAAAACAAACCCGCTGAGAATAAAAAAGAAATCAACCCAAAGGTAGCTGTTTTTTAAGAATTGGCTGTATTGCTCAATGGGTGCGCCGATGTTGGGAAGCAAATAAGCGGTATAACTGTGCAATACGATGAAAAGTGCTGCTATTCCACGTAGTGGCGTGAGGGATGGGATATGTGGGGGCATAATGCGTCAGTGGTTATTGAACGTCTATTTGTATATTCTGCTTAATATTGTTTGAAGTTCCGATGATAAAAATCGTATATCATGCACATGATAGCAAAAAGGACTAAATATAATTCATATTTGTACGATGATATTGGGTGGGATAAGAAACTTATGCAAGTAAAATACGTTGATTGTTTTCTTGTGGCTAAAATAACTCTGGCTGGAAAGTAGATTTGTATATGACTGAAAAATCAGATGATTTGATCTCTGCCGCTGTGATTTATCTTGGTTCGTGAAATTTTAGTTGGTAGGCGAACAAAGCTCTGTGGATGGCAGGGAGGCTAAGATGGTAAACAAAAAACATCAGGCGCTCGAACAGCATTCTACGTCGACTAACACACCTCACGATGCGCTGATTCACGAACTGTTTGGGGTAATTGTCAGGAAATACGGTGGTCGTACTGCGGTGGTTTTCCCCTGCTTTCCTGAGGGCTTAGAAAAAAAGCTAAGCTATGATGAATTAGATATGGCTGCAGGCCTGCTGGCAAATCGTCTTGGTTCTTTAGGTGTGGGGCGCGGGGATCTGGTTGGCCTGTATATAGAGCGATCTGTTGAGATGGTGATTGCGATGCTGGCCATTTTGAAAGCGGGTGCTGCTTATGTGCCACTTGACCCTGCCTACCCCGCAGAGCGGCTGGAATTTATGCTGAAGGATGCTCGCTCTTCTCTGGTGTTGACGCAGACATCACTGAGGGAGAATCTAAATCTTGACGGTGACGTGCTTGTAGTATGCCTTGATGAAGATGATGGCGTAGTATCTAAGGAATCTGCCCAGTTTGAAGGGCGAGAGTCGGCGAGTGATCTTTCCTGCGTGCTTTATACGTCCGGTTCAACCGGGCAGCCTAAGGGGGTTGAGGTACCTCACCGCAGTATTACACGCCTGGTGATGAATACCGATTACACTCGCTTTGACGATAGTCGGGTATTTCTGCAGATGGTGCCAATTTCATTTGATGTGGCCGCGTTTGAGATCTGGGGTGCGCTGTTACATGGTGCAACGTGCGTGCTTTATCCGCAGCATGGGGTGCCAGATCCGCAACTATTGCAGCGAGTTCTGACGCAGCATGGGGTGACCACGTTATGGCTGACGACCTCACTTTTTAATACCATTATCGATGACTCCCCGGAAGTGCTGGCCTCAGTAGAGGAGTTACTCGTGGGCGGTGAGGCGCTTTCTGTTTCCCATATTGTTAAGGCGCAAAAGTATCTGCCGAGTACTCAGTTGATTAATGGCTATGGTCCGACCGAAAGCAATATCACCACCTGTTACAGAATTCCCCGTCCTTTTAATCCCGCGCTGAAATCAGTTCCAATCGGTCGTCCAATAGCGAGCTCAACAGTCTATATTCTTGATGATGAAATGCAGCCAGTCGGTATTGGCGAAGAAGGGGAGATGTATATTGGTGGGGCTGGGGTCGCACGTGGTTACCTTAACCGATCTGAATTGACGGCTGAAAAATTTGTTGCCGACCCTTTTTCGAACGGAGCAGGTATGTCTCTCTACAGAAGTGGTGATCGGGCGCGGTATTTATCGGATGGCAATATCGATTTTATTGGCCGCAATGATGATCAGGTGAAAATTGACGGTCATCGTATTGAGTTAGGTGAGATTGAAGCAACGATAAGAAATCAGAGCGGCGTTAAGGATGTAGGTGTGATGGTGCACCACTCAGCTGCTGGTAATCAGCAATTGGTTGCATACGTTTCGTTTGTTGATAAGGCCGAGGATATTACGGCTGTACGCAGCTCGCTGGAGGCGCTGTTACCGGACTACATGGTTCCGCTACATTGGATGATTCTGGATAAAATTCCGTTGACTGCTAACGGTAAGCTGGATCGTCGCGCATTACCCATTCCTGAGCAAAGCCGTCCTGAGTTAGATGTTCTATACGTGGCACCGAAAACAGAGCAGGAGCAGAAGTTCGTCTCTGTTTGGCGTGATCTGTTGATGCTGGATGACATCGGAATAAACGATAATTTTTTTGAACTGGGGGGTACGTCACTGCTTAGTTTGCAGTGTGTCGCGCGCCTGCGACGCGATCATAATATCGATGTGCCGATTGCCAATATGTTCCAGTATCCAACGATTAGTGAATTGATCGCAGAGCTTGAAGCCGGTGTTGCGAATATTCCTGGTTATCGAAAGCGAACTCGTCGAGACACCTCTCAAGGAGGGGTTGCGATTATTGGCATGGCTGGGCGTTTTCCTGGTGCTGGCGATGTCGCCACATTATGGAAGAACGTTTGTGATGGAGTTGAATCTATCACTTATTTTGATAGCGATGAGCTGGACGCTACGATTCCAGTATCATTGAGAAATGATAAGAATTATGTGGCGGCACGGGGAGTGCTCGAAGACGTTGATAAATTTGATGCCGCATTTTTTGGTATCTCACCTCTCGAAGCTAAGGTCATGGATCCACAGCAGCGAATCTTTCTGGAGGTGGTATGGCAGGCGCTGGAAGATAGCGGTTACGACCCTGATCGTTATGCCGGTCTGGTGGGTTTGTATGGCGGCATGAACAGTAATACCTATTTTGCCAATAACGTACAGCATCACCATGATGAAGTTGAAAGACTGGGTGAGTTTCAAACCATGCTGGGGAATGAAAAGGACTATTTGACGACGCGCGCATCATTCAAAATTGGTCTTAAGGGACCAAGTGTGAATGTCTATACGGCTTGCTCCACCTCTTTAACCGCTGTTTGTTATGCTGTTGACGGCCTGTTGAATCAACAATGTGATATGGCGGTGGCGGGGGGTGTTTCTGTGATTGTCCCTCAGAATAGCGGTTATCTCTACCAGGATGGCGGCATGTTTGCCCGTGATGGTCATTGTCGACCATTTGATGCAGATGCAACCGGGACGACCTTTAATAGCGGTGTCGGCCTTGTTGTAATGAAGCGGGAAGAGGATGCACGCCGTGACGGCGATACTATTTACGCAGTCATACGTGGTACCGGGGTTAATAACGATGGTAGTGGTAAGGCTAGTTTTACCGCGCCCAGTATTGATGGGCAGGCGGCAGCCATTTGCATGGCAATGGATCAGGCTGGATTTGATCCTTCAACGATTGGCTATATTGAGACGCATGGTACTGGAACACCGCTGGGTGACCCGATTGAGGTGGCCGGTTTGCGTAAGGCCTTTGGTGATGGGGTACCAGCACACAGTTGCGCGTTGGGGTCTATTAAAGGCAATGTTGGTCACTTGATTCATGCGGCGGGTGTTACGGGTTTGATTAAAACGGCGCTAGCCTTGAAGCATAAAAAGTTGCCGCCAAACGTTAACTATACATCGCTTAATCCAAATATTGATTCTGCGAATAGTCCTTTTTATATTAGTGATGAATTGAAAAACTGGCAGGCTGGCGAAACACCACTTCGTGCAGGGGTCAGCTCCTTTGGGGTGGGCGGTACCAATGCCCATGTTGTACTTGAAGCCGTCATTGACGAAGAGGCCGATCCTTCATTGGCAGTCCCCGCCTCATTAATAAAACGTCCACGAGAATTGTTGTTGCTATCAGCGCGTAGTGAAGAGGCACTGGAGCGAAATACATCAACACTACAGGCTCATTTGCAGCATACAAACGCTGCTCTGGAAGATATTGCCTATACGTTGAAGATGGGGCGTCGAGGGTTTGATCAGCGCCGAATGGTGGTTGTTCAAAATAACCAGGATGCATCCCTGGTGTTGACTGAGTTGCCTGCAAAGCGAGTTTCCACGCGTCGCCTGAAAGGTGGTGAGCCACCCGTTGTCTTTATGTTTCCAGGGCAGGGCGCACAGTATGTTGATATGGGGCGTAATATTATTGATGTGGAACCGGTGTTTCGTGATGCCATGATGCAATGCCGCGATATCCTGTTGCCATTGGTTGGGTGGGATTTACTGGAAGTGCTCTACCCAAAGGGGAATGCTGAGGAAGCTAGCGAGGAGCTATTGCGCCAAACAGCCTATACTCAGCCCTCGCTGTTTGCGGTTGAATATTCACTTGCGCGGTTATGGCAAAGCTGGGGTGTTCAGCCTGAGGCGATGATCGGCCACAGTATTGGTGAGTTTGTCGCCGCTTGTCTGGCGGGTGTCTTTTCACTGGAAGAGGGACTGTCGCTGGTTGCGCATCGTGCCATGTTAATGCAGGCCCGCCCTCCGGGTACTATGCTATCAGTTCGCATGGCGGCAGAGCAGGTTGAACCGCGTTTATCGGGGCAGATGGCGATTGCAGCGGTAAATGGGTCTAAATTGTGTGTGGTGTCGGGGGCGTTAGATGAGATGGATGCGTTGCAAAAACGGCTGGAAGATGAAAAGGTGGTTTGCCGGCCGTTGCACACTTCGCACGCCTTTCACTCGCCTATGATGGATGAAGTGATCGAACCATTTTTGAAAAAATGCGTAGAGATTAAATTCTCTACGCCGAAGATTCCATTTATTTCAACGGTGACTGCCGACTGGATTACCGATGCACAGGCAACTGATCCCAATTACTGGGCAAGGCATCTACGAGAGACTGTGCAATTTGCCGAAGGGGTGAAGACCTTATGGCAAAACCCAGAGCGTCTGTTGCTCGAAGTTGGACCGCGTACCACTGCGGCAACATTAGCGCGTCAACAGTCAACGGATAAACGCCGGCAGGTGGCTTTGTCGTCATTGACAGATGGTGCGGAAGATAATGCAGAGTGGGATGCATTGTTAGGTGCATTAGGGCAGTTGTGGCTCTGTGGAGTCAATATCGATTGGAGTCTTTACTATAAAGATGAAGCCCGTAAGCGAGTGCCATTACCCACCTACTCTTTTGAGCGCGAGCGTCACTGGCTTGATGCTTTGCCGCAATCATCTCAACAAGTTATTCCAGCTACCTTTGGTGGAATCAATTTACAGATAAGTGAGCCGCTTATGCAGAATAGACAGAATAATCAGGCAGCGCCGAACCGAAAAGAGGTACTGATCCTAAATATCGGGCAGGTGATGGAAGATGCCTCGGGGATTGAGGTGGTGGGTGTCGAGTCTGATATGAGTTTCCTGGAGTTAGGCTTTGATTCGCTAATATTGACCCAAATTAGCCTGGCACTTAAAAACAAATTTCAGGTTGATATTACCTTTAGACAGCTGTTGGAAGAGTTTACGACACTGGATGAACTTGCGGTGTATCTGGATAGTGTATTGCCTGCAGGTCAGTTTGGGCCTGAACTGGCAGCACCAACTACGACTCCAGTCGAGGGCGTTGCGATCGGTAGTATAGGGGATGTTGCTGCATCCGTATCGCAGGTGTTGTCAGAGAGGGCTGTCAATGCTTCGGGTATCGAAACAGTGATTTCCCAGCAGTTGCAATTGATGGCCAGGCAGCTGGAGATGCTGGGAATTCCGGCAGGAACAGTTCCGATGGTTGCTGCTGATTCAACAACCGTTGCAGCTGGAACTAAAGCGTCAGCGACCGCACCGACTTCAGCATCATCGCCTGATAAACAAACCATCCCTTCTCGGGCGCATGGTCCGGCAGTCCGTATACAGCGTTCGACCAGCGATACGTTGACCGCTATTCAGCAGAAGTGGCTGGATGAATTTACTGTTCGATATAATCTTCGTACTCAGCAATCGAAACAGGAGGCGCAGCTCAATCGTGCTCACCTGGCAGATCCACGCACGGTATCGGGGTTTAAGCCGGTATGGAAAGAACTCGTTTATCCAATAGTGGTAGAGCGTTCAAAGGGATCGAAGTTATGGGATGTTGATGGTCATGAGTATGTTGATCTTGCCTGTGGTTTTGGTTCGAACATGTTTGGTTGGGCGGCCCCTTTTATTATGGAGGCGATAGAAAAACAACTACACATTGGTTATGAAGTTGGCCCTCAGACACGCCTCGCTGGAGAGGTAGCCAAGCAGGTCTGTGAGATGACGGGTAACGAGCGCGTTGCCTTTTGCAATACGGGTTCTGAAGCGGTGCTTGGGGCGATTCGTCTTGCTCGTACTGTTACGGGACGTAACACTATTGTGATTTTTAATGGTGGCTATCATGGCATTGTTGATGAGGTGATCGTTAGAGGTAGCCAGTCGCTACGTTCTTTTCCGGCCGCGCCAGGTATCCCCGCTGATATGGTGAAAAATATTCTGGTATTGGAGTACGGTACGCCAGAGACACTGGCAATTCTTGAGTCTCGAAAAGATGAATTGGCCGCAATTCTGGTTGAGACGGTTCAGAGTCGTAAACCTGATCTACAGCCGATAGATTTTCTTCACCAGTTGCGGACGTTGACGGAGGAGTGTGGCGCAGCGCTGATTTTTGATGAGGTCATTACAGGCTTCCGTGTTCATCCGGCAGGCATGCAGGGCTATACCGGCATTCGTGCTGACCTTGCGACCTATGGCAAGGTGGTTGGCGGCGGGATGCCGATTGGCCTGATTGCGGGTAAGGCTCGCTTTATGGATGCGCTGGATGGCGGGCAATGGCAGTTTGGCGACAATTCCATTCCCGAAGTAGGCGTTACCTTTTTCGCCGGCACATTTGTGCGTCACCCACTGGTGTTGGCTGCAGCCAAAGCGGTTATGGATCGGCTTGAAGCGGAGGGTGAAGCGCTACAGCAGGGTTTGGCTGAACGCACCCAGTATCTTGCAGAGCAGGTTAATGGGGTGTTTGAAAAGGCGGCGACCCCTTATCGTTTGCCTCATTTTACTTCGTTTTTTTATCTTACCTATTCGCAGGAGCAGGCACATGGAGGGTTGCTGTTTTATCTGTTGCGTGAAAAGGGCGTGCATATCTGGGAAGGACGGCCATGCTTTTTAACGACTGCACATAGCGATGAGGATATTGAATTTATCATCAAGGCCTTCAAAGAAAGTATTCAAGAGTTACAGCGTGGTGAGTTTATCGATACCCCGCCTGAAATAGAGGGGGAGAGTTTTGATGCGAATAAGCCTCCAGTGCCAGGGGCGCGTCTTGGCAAAGATCCTGAGGGTAACCCGGCCTGGTACGTGGAAGATCCTGATAGACCTGGAAAGTATATGAAGGTGAGTGGCGCATGAGTGATTCGGGTGATAAAAGGGAACCGGGTCATACCGCGGTGGATTTTGACCCTTTTGCTGGTGGCTCACTGGATCTGACCGTTCCTGCAACTGAATCGCAACGTGAAGTATGGGCTGCGGTGCAGATGGGGGATAACGCTTCATGCGCATATAACGAATCGATATCACTTAAGATCAATGGTGAGTTAGATCTTGAAAAACTCCAGCAGGCTTTTCAGGCGTTAGTCGCGCGCCATGAAGCACTGCGAATCACTATGAGTAGCGATGGAGCTACATTATGCATAAATAGTAACGTTACTTGCGTGGTGGATGTGTTTGATTTTAGTCAGCAGTCTCAGGACGAAAAGAGATTGTCTTTAAATGAGGTACTTCGACAGGAAGTAGAAACGCCATTTGATCTTGAAAAGGGACCTCTGTTCAGGGCCCGGATTATCGCCCTCGGCGAGTCAGGGTATCAGTTGATTTTATGTGCCCACCATATTGTGTGTGATGGATTGTCATGGGAAACGCTTTTGCCTGATTTGGCGGCGCTATATGCTGACTCGAATGCCAATCTTGGTGTCGCAAAATTGTATAGTGACTACGCCCGATTTTTAAATGATCCTGATCAATTAAAAGTGACCGCTGAGTCACAGCGCTATTGGTTGCAGCAGTTCGATGGTGAAATCCCTGTACTTGATCTGCCCACGGATCACCCTCGCCCAAAAATCAAAACCTATACTGCTCGACGAGAAAATTATGCGTTGGATAGTGAATTGGTTGCCGGTTTGAAGAAAGTAGGGGCGCGTAATGGCTGTACCTTTGTAGTCACACTTTTTTCAGCATTCAAGGTTTTCCTCTATCGCCTCTCTGGCCAGCAAGAGGTGGTGCTAGGATTAATGGCCGCAGGTAACGCTGGAACGCCATATGAAGGCATGGTTGGTCACTGTGTGAATTTACTTCCCGTTCGTAGTCAAATCAATGGTGATGCGTCATTTGAAGAACAGCTAAAGCATATCCGCGCTGCAGTATTTGATGCCAATGATCATCAGCGGTTTGGGTTTGGTAGTCTCGTAAGAAAGTTACCTTTAGATCGAGATCCAAGCAGGGTGCCGCTCGTGCCTGTTACTTTTAATATAGATCAGGCAATGAACGATTTTTCATTTGCTGGCAATAGCACTGAAGTACTGCTGAACCCGCGCAGTTTTGAAAACTTTGAGATCTCGCTCAATGCATCGGAGTATCCTGGTAATCGAATTGTGCTGGAGTGTACTTATAACGCTGATCTCTTTGATGCTGAAACGATGCGTCGTCGCATGGCTGAATTTGAATGTTTGATCAAGGCGATAGTCGATAGCCCTCTTTTACCACTGAAGCATTTACCATTGCTACCTGCTGATGAACAGCGAATGCTTGATGAGTGGAATAAAACAGACGCTGTATTTCCAGCTCCCGTTTCATTACCTCAAATGATTCAGTCGTGTTCTTTAGAAAATTCAGGAAAAATTGCGATTGTCTACGGCGAGCAACAAATGAGTTACGGTGAACTTGAAAGCCGCTCTAACCGTTTGGCTAATTATCTTTGTCAGCTGGGCGTGTCCGCCGATGTTTGTGTTGGACTTTGCATGGCGCGTTCACCCGATATGATGATTGCGATGTTAGCCATTTTGAAGGCTGGTGGAGCCTATGTTCCATTGGACCCTGATTATCCAGCTGATCGACTGTCATACATGCTATCCGATTCACAGGCTAAAGTACTGTTAGTCGATGATGAGGCCGATCGATCGTTCCCACTGGGACTGGTATCGGTAGTTAGTTTGATGGGTGATGCTGATGCAATCAATGCACAGTCAGAGGCAGCGATCACGTTTGTACCCGATCCCGATAGCCTGGCCTATGTAATATACACTTCAGGTTCGACTGGTAAGCCGAAAGGCGTTGCAGTACCACATCGTTCTGTGGTGAATTTTCTTTACAGTATGGCTCAGCGGCCGGGTATGAATAGTAATGATGTGATGGTGGCCGTGACCACTATATCGTTTGATATTGCTGTATTAGAACTGTGGCTACCATTAACTGTCGGGGCTCAAACAGTGATTGCGGATCGGAAAGCCATCATTGATGGCAGGCAACTGGCTTCATTGATTGAAAGTGCTAAAGCAAGCATTATGCAAGCAACGCCAGCAACATGGCATATGCTATTTGAGGCCGGGTGGAAGGGAGTGCCTGGACTTAAAGTCCTTTGTGGTGGTGAGGCACTTCCGTCAGGCCTTGCGAATAAGCTATCTAGTCATGTTGCTAGCTTGTGGAACATGTATGGGCCGACGGAAACGACGGTGTGGTCAAGTTGTGCTCGTATTGAGCCGGGGAACAAGCGAATTACGCTTGGCACACCAATTTCTAATACGCAGTTTCATGTTTTAGATCATTCGATGATGCCCGTGCCTATTGGCGTTCCCGGCGAACTCTATATAGGGGGGGAAGGGATTGTGCGTGGTTATTTAAATCGCGCTGATCTAACTACGGCGAACTTTATTGTTAATCCGCGGAATAAGACTGAGCGCCTTTATCGCACTGGGGATTTAGTGCGTGTGTTACCTGATGGTCGTTTTGAATACATACAGCGGCTTGATAATCAGGTTAAGGTTCGTGGTTTTCGAATTGAATTAGGTGAGATAGAAGCTGTTTTAGCCGAACATGCTTCTTTAGAGCAAGCAGTTGTGATTGCCAAAGAATTTTCTCCGAATGATGTGCGTTTGGTCGCATATTTGGTTTTGGCTCAATCGTTCAGGCTTGACGAGGATCTCTTGCGCAAACAATGTAAGGTTCGTTTGCCTGACTATATGATCCCACAGCATTTTATAGCTGTTGATGATTTACCTTTAGCGGCTAATGGAAAAATTGATCGTCGTGCACTCCATAACCTGGGTGACGAGGTCGAAGTGCGTGAAGAATACATTGCGCCTGCCAATGAAATTGAAGAGACGATATCAAATATCTGGCAGCAGGTACTCAAAGTAGAGCGGGTTAGTACGCTCGATAACTTTTTCAATCTGGGGGGGCACTCTCTATTAGCCACTCGCGTTATTTCCAGGCTTAGGCAAGCGTTTGAAGTAGATTTTTCACTTAGTATGATGTTTGAGTTCCCGACGGTGTATCAATTGTCGGAACGTGTGACTGAACTATTAAAAGGTAATCGTGCTGGTTTACCGGGTATTTCCCCTCAGGCTAGTATTCAGGGGCGATCTCCGTTGTCATATGCACAACAGCGATTGTGGTTTTTGCAACAGCTTTATCCTGATTCTTCTATTTTCAACTTAATTGGTGCATTTCGATTTGATGGTGACTTTGATGAGGGAGTTTTCGTATCGAGCGTAAATAAGGTGATTGATCGACACGAAATTCTGAGAAGTAAAATAATTTCGACGGATGAACGTCACGAGATGGTGATGGATGAAAAAAAATTCGCTATTGAGAGTATTAGCCTGCAAGACATACCTGAGAATGAGCGAGAACAAGCTTTAACCAGATGTATTGAAAATTTATCTGAGCAGCCTTTTAAACTAGATCAGGGTGGCTTGCTTCGTGTCTGGTTAGTTAAATTAGACCAGGATGATCATGTGATGATTATTATGTCGCACCCGATTGCCTGGGATGGTTGGTCATTTGATGTATTTCTTAATGAGCTCTATGTATTTTATTCTGCTTCAAAAGAAGGTGTTTCACCATCTATTGAACAAATGAAAATACAGTATGCTGACTATCCTGAATGGCATCGTAATTGGATGGAAGCTGGCGAGCATGCACGTCAATTAGAATATTGGCGTGATAATTTGAGAGGTGCATCCCCAGCTATTAACTTGCCAATCGATCGCCCGAGAGCCAAATTACCTACTTACAGTGGTGCTCGTGAGATGTTGTACCTCGATAAAGGCGCGGTAGAGGCACTGACCCAGCTTGCACGTGCAGAAGGTGTCACTTTATATATGGTTTTGCTGGCTGCGTTTTATGCCTTGCTCAATCGCTACAGTGGGCAAAGTGATATTTTAATTGCAACGCAGGTTCAAGGGCGTGTTCGCCCTGAGTTTGAAGCGCTCATTGGACCATTTGTTAATACTGTTTTACTACGGGCCAGGCTGGATGATCAGTTGTCATTTAGAGGCTTAATTCAGCGCGTACGTGAAATCTCTTTAAACGCATTTTCTCATCAAGATATACCTTTTGAGAATGTGATGGATGAGTTGAGCACTGAAAATGGACGGGTTAACTCGCTGCCTTACCAGGTGATGTTTACTTATCAAGATACTACAAATCGTAGCACTCACTTTTCTGACATTAAAGTGTCACAGGTAGATCACAATACGCATGTGGCTTATACCGATATGGTTTTCTGGCTCAAAGAAACTGGGCAGGGCATGGTTGGTGGGCTGGATTATAGTACTGATTTGTTTGATGCCAGGACAATAGAGGGGGTTCTCAAGCACTATTCTTATTTGCTGAGGGCGTTCACTGAAAACCCTGATGTGCTAATTGATAATATTGATTTATTAGTCGAAGACAAAGATGAGGGTTCGCCTGGTCTTCCCCTGGGAAATGAGGTGCCATCAGGTTCTATTGGTAGTGATCATTTGGATAGTGATTACTCTCCTCCTAAGACAAAAATGGAGGTTTTAATTGCAGGTATATGGAAGGATGCCCTTGGTGTTGAATCTGTCAGTATCTACGATAATTACTTTGAAATCGGTGGGCAGTCTCTATCTGCTATGCAGGTTTTAGAGAAGATTAGATTGAGTACGGGAGTAAATGTTCCTGTTAGGGCTATTCTTCTGGATTCGCTAGTGTATATCGCTGAATATTGTGAAACTGAGAAATCCCAGGGTTCATCTTCTACTGAGCAAGTCGTCAGGCCTGCTAAACAGGGGTTGTCGAATAGAATAAAATCGGTATTGGGTAAAAAGCTGAATGTGTTCAGATCAATTGGGGTATCTGGTGTTGAAACTAGCAATGAAATAAAGACGAGAGATACAGTTGAAGCCGAGGAGTATGAAGCGCATTTTATAAGCGCTATTAATGAAAACCTTTTTCGTGGTGTTTACAAAAGCTTTCCAGAGGCCCTTGATACGGCACCCAAAAGCAAGCCGATTGGCTACGATAATCCTGAGCCTGCCAGAATGTACAGGGACAGATTGAATCGTATTTATCCCGGTGATTATCCTGTGCTATTTTGGCTATCTAAAGCGATTGAGGGTGGTAGGTGTTCGATATTTGACCTGGGTGGTCATATCGGTGTTGCTTATTACTCATACCAAAAATATATTGAGTACCCGGTCAATATGGATTGGCAGGTCTGTGATGTAAAGGAGGTAACTCAAGCTGGAAGGCTACTGGCAAGCAAGAAAGAATGCGGGCAGCTTAGTTTTACCAATGATTACCATGATGCTAATGGTAAAGAGATATTTTTTGCTTCGGGGTCGCTTCAATATCTAGATATATCACTTGCCTCGATGATAGAACAGCTAGATCTGAAGCCTAAGGATATAATTGTAAATCTAACACCGCTGCATGATGAAATGGAATTTGTGACTTTACAGAATATTGGCTCGGCATTTTGCCCTTACCAAATTTTCAATAGGGATAAATTTATTAGTTCTGTGCGCGCTTTGGGGTATGTTTTAATGGATAGTTGGGAAAATGCAGAAAAATCGTGTTTAATTCCTTTCCATCCCGAACACTCTCTGGATCATTACTGTGGCTTGTATTTTCGGTTGGATCAAGAATAGCTGGTTTATTGGTTAATGTGAAAGGTGCAATGCGAATTTCTAAAGTATGAAATTACTATCTATATTTTACCTTGTAGCGTTACATGTGATTGTAGGGGTTGCTGTCGTTAAGACGGATATTATTCAACGTGTTCAGGTGAAGCTTGGTTTTGAGGTGATGAGGCCTGAATTAACGCCTCATTATGAAGCGATGCTTGCTTTTCATCGAAGAGTGGATGCTAACTTACCCGCTGGATCAGTTTTATTTATTGGTGATAGCCTAGTACAAGGGCTTACTGTAGGTGCTATACACTCACAGTCAGTTAACTTTGGTATTGGCCAGGACACTACGCTTGGCGTATTAAACAGGATTCCTCACTACCGCTCTATTGCGAAATCAAAATTAATCGTTCTTGCTGTTGGTGTAAATGATTTAAAAAGACGGAGCGACGATGAAATAATTGAAAATTACGGGAAGATAGTGGCGCTGATTCCACATAACATTCCAATTCTATTTAGTGGGATTTTTCCTGTTGATGAAGTCAAGAGTAACTTAATTGGCTATAATGCTAGGATTAATAGGATTAATCGTGGGTTAAACAAATTGTGTGCTGACAGCCCTCGATTATATTACTTCAGTATGTCTGATTTTATTCAAGACTCTCATGGTGAGCTAGATGATGACTATCATATTGGTGATGGCATGCATCTCAATAGTCTGGCAAATGCTGCCTGGATTTCTAGATTGAAGGCCTTGATTAACAGTATTGCTTTATAAGTTCGTGATTTATGAATAATGATAACTCGGTTCACTCATATATAGACCAATTAACCTGGCTTAGGGGGATAGCTGCTTTTTTTGTTATCGTTTCTCACTCTATGCGCGCGACAGAGGCACAATATAGCGATAGTGATGAAGTTAGTGATATTTTTCTAGTATCACTATTTGACCTGGGATCATTTGGTGTAATGCTTTTCTTTGTATTGAGTGGGTGTACGTTGTATATCAGCAATGCAAATAAGATGAATTATAGTAATGTTTATAGCTTTTATGTTAAGCGTTTCTTCAGGATTTGGCCTGCATTTGCAGTGTCTATATTTTTCTATATCTGCTTTAGGCCTGTTTTTGATAAATTTTATACAGAATCTCAGGGAGTCTGGATTGAATCACAGTTTTTAAGTTCATACTCTTTTTCAGATATTATTTCGTATTTAACACTCACTTTTAATATCTCTGGTACAAAAGGACTTTTTAATAATGCGTATTGGAGCCTGCCCGTGGAGTTTCAGTACTACCTTATTTTTCCGATCATAATTGTTTCAATAAGGTATATGGGGTTGTGGGGTCCTGTTTTTATAGGGGCGATTTTATTTCTGTTGCCTAAGTTTAATTTGGTGGGATTTGATAGTAATTTTGTATTTAGTGTTGCATATAGTTTTTGTGGCGGCATGCTTATTGGCCATCTCTATTTAAAATCATCATATCGCATGGGTTCGTGTACTGGAATAATTTTAGCGGTTTTAATAATGCTGCTTGCTCGATCTCTTGGGAGGTGGGTTGAATTACCTGATGTTCCAGTGCTCTCGGATGTATGGAACTGGCATGTCATTAATTCAATTGTTTTAGTGTATTTAGTGCTCATTACAAAGTTTGACATCCCTGGTCATGTTGCCAGTTTCCTTAAGCATTATGGTACTGTTTCATATAGTACTTATCTATATCACAATTTATTTGTTGCGATAGCTGTTTTATTTATTGTTAATTTTGAGATCAATGATGGCGATTTAAAGCTGCTGTTGACGTTGTTATTTACATTGTTTGCCACTTATTTAGTTTCTATAGTGTCATATAAATATGTCGAAAAGCCTTTTGTTGCGATTGGTAGGCGCGTTGCGAATAAAAAATTTCAGATAAACCCTTAATCTAACGGTTACAACTACGTGATGTTTTTATGATAAAAAATGCGATGACAGTTGATGTAGAAGACTATTTTCAGGTCTCTGCGTTTGAAAAGATTATTACTCGACAGGATTGGGATAGCTATCCTCACCGAGTTGAGATTAATACCAATAAAGTTCTTGATATGTTTGACAGGAATGGTGTTAAGGCTACCTTTTTTACACTTGGTTGGGTCGCTGAGCGCTATCCAGCATTGGTTAAACGAATTGTTTCAGATGGGCATGAGTTGGCTAGTCATGGCTATTATCACGTGCGTGTTATTAATCAAAGCCCGGAAGAGTTTTATGCTGATATCACTAGAACGAAAGCGTTGCTGGAGGATCTTGGTGGTGTCGAAGTTAAGGGGTACCGGGCGGCAAGTTATTCTATTGGAAAAACGAATTTATGGGCATTTTCAGAACTTGAGAGGGCGGGGTATCAGTACAGTTCAAGCATATACCCCATTAAACATGATCTGTATGGCATGCCTGATGCGCCAAGGTTTAAGTTTCACCCAAATGAAGAAGACGGGATTTTAGAGATTCCGGTTAGTACGCTGAAAATGTTTGGAAAAACATTTCCTTGTGGTGGTGGTGGTTTTTTTCGTTTTTATCCGTATGCTGCTTCAAAGTGGGCATTAAAGCGTATGAATAATATGGAAGGCCAATCTGGTATGTTCTATTTTCATCCGTGGGAGATCGACCCAGAGCAGCCGCGAATCAGGGAGGCGACTAGCAAGGCGAAGTTTAGGCACTATCTGAATTTAAATAAAATGCAGAATCGCCTCGAAAGATTGATTAATGATTTTGAATGGCAGCGTATGGATGAAGTGTTTGTCTGCCCCGAAAAAACTAACACCTAGTCGGGTAATAACTGTGCAGCCAATTTTGTTTTTATGTCATCGTATTCCGTATCCACCCAATAAGGGTGATAAAATTCGTTCTTATAATATTCTTAAGTTTCTAAGTCAGCACTATGACGTTCATCTTGGCGCTTTTGTTGATGATCCTGAAGATTTTCAATATGAAGGAGCTGTGGCAGAGATGTGTGCCTCTAGCTGTCTTCTGCCATTAAATCCCAGGCTTGGAAAGCTAAAGAGTCTTAGTGGTTTTCTAAAAGGAACGGCGCTTGGATTGCCTTATTATGCTAATCGTAAAATGCAGCATTGGGTTGATATGACATTGGAAGAACATAAAATAAGCAATGTATTAGTGTTTTCTTCGACTATGGCGCAGTACCTCTCTGGTGATCGATTTGCTCATTTAAGGCGATATATTGACTTTATTGATATCGATTCTGATAAGTGGGCTCAATATAAGCATAAGGCATCGCCTGTGATGAAGTTAGTCTATGGCTATGAAGCTCGTATGTTGTTTGATTGGGAGAAGAAAATAGCGAAAGAGTTTGACCATAGCTTTTTTGTATCAGAGAAAGAAGCTGGGCTATTCAAAAAAATGGCACCATCTGCAGCAGATAAAATCTCATATTTTAATAATGGCGTGGATGCGGAATATTTTTCACCAGCGCACTCGTTTGATTCTCCATATTCTAGTTCTGACAAAGTGATAGTTTTTACTGGCGCAATGGATTATTGGGCAAATGTTGATGCTGTAGTCTGGTTTTCAAAAGAGGTATTACCTGCTATTTGTGAAAAGGTGAATGGGGTTAAGTTCTATATTGTAGGCAGTAAGCCTGATGAAAAAGTCGAGGTGCTTGCCAGCTCCCCTTATATTGAGGTGACTGGCTTTGTAGATGATGTGCGTCCATATTTAGCCCATGCCTCGGTTGCTGTTGCCCCCATGAGGATCGCTCGAGGTATTCAGAATAAGGTGCTCGAAGCGATGTCAATGGCTTTACCTACCATAACCTCACCTCAAGGCTATGACGGGATCAATGCGATTAAGGGCAAGGAGTTGCTGGTCGTTGAAGATACTAACGAATGGGTTGGTACTATTACAAATCTACTAACGACTAAAAGCGAGGCCGCGATGGGAGCGGAGGCGCGAAGCCTTATTGTAAAAGAATATAGCTGGAATGGCAGTCTTAGCCGTCTAAAACTTCATTTTGATAAATTGGTTGCTGGGGAAGGGTAAAAGCAACTGCGGTTGCCTTAAGCTTACTATCATAAAATCGTATCTAGTTTTTCCCGATATTTTGAACTTTCCTAAAGCTTTGTTCAAAGCTAGGGGCAAGCCCCCAACGTCTATTAAAAGTAGACGGTTAAACAATTGTTAACTCTCGTTTCTGCTTTGCTGCAATGGTAATCCCCCCGAAAAATAGTCGCTCTCAAAAGTAGAATTTTCCCGTAAAATAAACGAAGGAGATTCTGCATGAAAAAATCTGTAATCCCCCCGAAAAATAATAGGAGTTAAAAGTAGAAAATTCTCATACACTAAGTAAAGGAGTTTTCTATGAAAAAATCAAGGCGTACAGATAGTCAGATATTATCAATTATCAAACAAAACG